>ERZ840057.242-NODE-242-length-60172-cov-18.288887_pt1 | contig 60172 bp, 51 predicted proteins | sample MGYA00519907_ERZ840057 | MGnify/ENA primary metagenome ERZ840057 (study PRJEB31850, sample SAMEA3708862) | human gut metagenome | biome: human gut; feature: human-associated habitat; material: faeces | place: China | collected 2014 ...
TACGCTCCAGAACTCTTCCATTTTTCCCAACCGTTGTCCTTGTCGTATTCTTTCCTTCTGTATCTTCCGGCATATTTCCTTTCTCATTTCCACTTTTGATCTTCAGATCCATAATGTACCAGTCATTCACACTGATGATACCAATCGCATCTTTTCCGCTGAACATCCCCGTCATACTTTCTTTTCTGCTGCCGCACAAAGCACATTCTTCCTGATCTGTCAGCTTTGTCTCAGGCACTTTGGGCTTTTGGAATGACCAGTCTGCTTCTCTCTTTGCAGAAACATCTTCTTTCTCTGATGCATTTGACCAGAACTGTATATATGCCCACCACAAAACACATACTATCACTGCGATCCCTCCCAGGATCAGCCATACCGTTCTTTTCTTCATACTACGATCATTCATGGATTTTTTCATTTTTCTTCATTATCTACCTCTCTTTATCCGGGTGCGTTGCACTCCTTATTTGTGGCGGTTTCGTTCATGGTCAGTGTGTGGAACTATCCTTATTTATGAATTATCATAAAAGATATATCAGGAGGAGGAGCAAAAGGTGCAGCACATATAGGAGTACTAAAAGCATTTGAAGAAGAAAAAATAAAAATAAATTATGTAGGAGGAACATCATCAGGGAGTATAGTAGCAACATTATATGCAGCAGGATTCAAAGCAGATGATATTTATTATATATTTAAAAAATATTGTAAAAAAATTAAATATGTAGAATTTAAAAATATTTTTAAATTAATTTTTGGAATTGCATTAACTGGAACAATAATAATTGATGGATTAAATTCGGGAAAATCAATAAAAAAATTAATTAATAAAATTTGTAAAGAAAAAAATATTTATAATATTTCTGATATAAAAATGCCATTAGCAGTTCCAAGTGTAGATATGAATACAGGTGATGTCATTTGTTTTACATCTTCTAAAATAAGAGCATTTTCTGATAATACGATTTTTATTAATGATGCAAATATAGGGGAATGTGTTCAAGCAAGTTGCAGTTTTCCATCTGTTTTTTCTCCTTGTGATTTTAAAAATCGAAAATTAGTTGATGGAGGTATTAGAGAAAATGTGCCTTGGAGAGAACTTAAATTTTTAGGAGCAGATAAAGTTGTAAGTGTTGTTTTTGAAAATGAAGTTGATAATAGTTGTTGTAAGAATTTAGTTGATGTTGCTTTTCGTTCTTTTGAGTTAATGGGGAAGGAACTTTCTAAGTATGAGCTTAGTGGTGCGGATTATTTAATTAAAATAAAAAGTAAAAAAATTTCACTTTTAGATATGAGTAAAATGGATTATTTTTATGAATTAGGGTATACAGAAGCCAAGAAGTTTTTATTAAAAAATTCAAAACAATTGTTGCAATAAGTAAATATTTATTATATAATTGCTTTGCCTTCAAAAGGAGGTGAAGCAAATGAAGGAACTGAAAAACATATTGAAAATCATTTTTATATTGAAACTTCTAGAGTTTTTAGAAAATGATTGAATATTAAAAGAACAGGACGGCAATCCTGTTCTTTTATAAGTTCATGAAAGAACTGAAAAACATTTTTGTTGTTTGCTTAAGCTATTTGTAGTATACTACATATTTTATTATATGTCAATATTTACGAAAAAATTCATATTAATACCAAAATATATATTTTTATATTAGTATTTAATTATAAAATAAAATCTAATATGACCTTTTTAAAAATTTTCAGAAGTTTCAATATTCTCTTTCACATTTTTATTTTCATTATCCAAAGCCTTTTTCTCATTTTCTTGACGTTGTAAATTATCTTTAGCAACAGTCATAAGCAACTTAATTCTATTAGCCTGATTAGTCTCACTGCTACCGGGATCATAATCAACAGGGGAAATATTGGCTTCCGGATATTTTTCCCTAATAGTTTTGATAACTCCTTTACCAACAACATGGTTAGGCAAGCAAGCAAAAGGTTGAACACAAATAATATTAGGGATATCATGTTCCATATACTCAATCATCTCAGCTGTTAAGAACCAACCCTCACCAGTTTGATTTCCAATAGACAAAACATCTTTTACTTTATCTTCTAGATGCCAAATATCGCAAGGTTGTAAATAACCTTTTTTAGAATTAGCAAGAGCAATTTTTTCATCTTTTTCTAATATGTCTATTAATTTAATTGCTATTTTACTTATTTTAGCAGATGTTTTGTTTATATTTAATAAACTATTAAATGTAATTTTATGTGTTGCCATAAATTTAACAAATCCCATAAAATCAGGTAAAATTACTTCAGCACCTTCTTTTTCAAGTATCTCTGCTGCGTAGTTATTTCCAAATGGATGGTACTTAATTAAAACTTCACCAACAATTCCAACTCTAGGTTTTTTAACAGAAGTATCTAATTCAATTTTTTCAAAATCATTTACTATATCATAAATACTTTGTTTAAATTGTTTATTTGTTGATTTTTTAACCATTTGTTTACATTTAGCCATCCACTCATCATATAATTTTTGAGTCTCACCTTTATTTACTTCATAAGCTCTATTTTTTGTTAACATTTTTTGCAATAAATCACCATAAACAACAGATTTAATTAATCCTTCAATTAATTTTGGTGTTATCTTAAATCCAGGCATTTTTTCCATACCAACAACATTGAATGAAATTACTGGTACATTGCTAAATCCTGCGTCTTTAAGAGCTTTTCTTATAAATCCTATATAGTTTGTAGCTCTACAACCACCACCTGTTTGAGACATAATTAAAGCTGTTTTATTTAAATCATATTTTCCAGATTCAAGAGCTTCAATCATTTGACCAGTTACTAAAATTGATGGATAACATGCATCATTATTTACATATTTTAAACCTGTTTCAACAGTGTGTTGAGTACATTCTCTTAATAATACTGCATTGTATCCGGCTGCTTGTACAGCAGATTCTAGTAAATCAAAGTGAACTGGTGCCATTTGAGGGATTAAAATTGTGTAATCTTTTTTCATTTCTTTAGTAAAGATTTTTTTCTTTAATCCGTAGTCACCGTCGGCTTTTTCTTCTTGTTTTTTAGCTATACGTTTGTTCATACTTGCTAAAAGTGAACGTATACGAATTCTTACAGCCCCTAGGTTGTTAACTTCATCTATTTTGATAAGTGTATACATTTTATCATAGCTTGATAAAATTTCTTCAACTTGGTCAGTTGTTACAGCGTCAACACCACAACCAAATGAATTTAATTGTACTAATTCTAGGTTATCATGTTTTCCAACGAAATCTGCTGCTGCGTAAAGTCTTGCATGGAATACCCATTGGTCAACAACTCTTATAGGACGTTTTGCTTCAGCTTTATCAGAAACGCTATCTTCTGTTAAAACGCATAATCCTAAAGATGTAATTAAAGTGTCTATACCATGGTTTATTTCTGGGTCAATGTGATATGGTCTTCCTGCTAAAACAATTCCTCTTAAATTATTTTCTTCAATATATCTTACGGTTTCAGCACCTTTATCACGTATATCTTTTTTACATTTTTGATATTCCGCTTCAGCTTTTTGAGCAGCTTCTAGTAATTCTTTTTTAGTAAAATTGTATTCTTTGAATTCATCTAATTCCATTATCTTTTTAACTAGATTTTTAGTTTCAAATGGTAAGAATGGATTCATAAATTTTATATTATGTGTTTTTAAATCTTCAACATTATTTTTTAGTACTTCTGAATATGATATTACAATTGGGCAATTGTAGTGGTTATCAGCTTTTTCATATTCTTTTCTTGAATAAGGCATACAAGGGTAAAATATTGTTTTTATTCCCTTTTCAATTAAGTTTTCAATATGACCATGAGAGATTTTTGCAGGATAACATACGGATTCAGAAGGCATAGATTCCATACCTTTTTCATATGTTTTTCTTGTACTCTTATCTGATATAATTACTCTAAAGCCTAGGCTTGTAAGGAATGTAAACCAGAAAGGATAATCCTCATACATATTTAAAACTCTTGGGATTCCTATAGTTCCCCTTATTGCATATTCTTCATCAAGTGGTTTATAATCAAATATTCTTTGATACTTGTATTGAACTAAATTTGGTAAGTTCTTTTTATTTGTTGTGACACCTGCACCTTTTTCACAACGGTTACCAGATACATGAATTGCACCATTGCTAAATTTATTAATTGTTAATTTACAATGGTTTTCACAATTATTGCATCTTGCATGTGTTACTTTTATTTCTAATTTATCTAGTTCATCAGCTTTTAAAATTGTTGATGTATATTCCATATCTAGGTTTGACTCATATTGTTCTTTGGAAAGAAGAGCCATGCCATATGCACCCATAAGACCTGCAATGTCTGGTCTTACAACATCTTTTCCAACTATTTTTTCAAAAGCTCTTAAAACTGCATCATTGTAGAATGTTCCACCTTGTACAACAATGTGGTCTCCCAAAGTAGCTGTATCCCTAACTTTCATAACTTTTTGAATAGCATTTTTAATAACTGAATAAGAAAGTCCACTTGAAATATCTCCTACTGTGTAGCCTTCTTTTTGAGCTTGTTTAATTTTAGAATTCATAAAAACAGTACATCTTGAACCTAAATCAACTGGTCTTTTAGCTTCAATAGCTGCTTTAACAAATTCAGAAATTTCAAGATTTAAGCTTTTGGCAAAAGTTTCTATAAATGAACCACAACCAGATGAGCAAGCTTCATTTAGCATGATATTGTCTATTGCACCATTTTTCATTTTGATATATTTCATATCTTGTCCACCAATATCAATTATTGCTGTTACGTCAGGTTCAAATTGTTTTGCAGCTGTATAGTGGGCAATAGTTTCTATCTCATTTAAATCAACTTTTAGGGCTGTCTGTATTAGTTTTTCACCATATCCTGTAACACCACTATATCTTAATGTTGCTTTTTCTGGTAATACCTCGTATAGCTTTTTAAGCATATTCATAACACTTTTTAGTGGGTTACCTTCATTACTTCCATATAATGAATAAAGTAAATTTCCGTCTTTATCTATTAATACTAGCTTTGTAGTTGTAGAACCTGCGTCAATTCCAAGATAGCAGTCACCTTCATATGTAGAAAGTTCAGTTCTTGCAACTTTAGCTTTATCATGTCTTTCTTTAAATTTTTTGTAATCTGCTTCGTCCTTAAATAGAGGGGCAATTGGATGTGTTGTATTATCTTGAGATTTTCTCAAATTATCTATTTTTTGCTTTAATTCTTCAACAGTTATAGGTTTAGTATTTAGGGAATCAAGGGCTGCACCTTTAGCTACTAATAAATGGGCTTCTTCAGGCACAATAACTTCTTCAGGTGTTAAATTAAGAGTTTCTATAAATCTTTTTCTTAATTCTGGTAGATAACTTAAAGGACCACCTAAAAATGCTATATTTCCTCTAATAGGCCTTCCGCAAGCTAAACCGCTAATTGTTTGATTAACAACAGCTTGAAAAATTGATGCTGCAATATCTTCTTTTGCTGCACCTTCATTTATTAAAGGTTGGATATCAGTTTTAGCAAAAACACCACATCTTGAAGCAATAGGATATATAGTTTTGTAATTTTTTGCAAGTTCATTTAAGCCAGCTGTATCTGTATGTAAAAGTGATGCCATTTGGTCTAAAAATGCACCAGTTCCACCAGCACAAGTACCATTCATTCTTTGCTCAATAGATTTACCAAAATATATAATTTTAGCATCTTCTCCACCAAGTTCAATTACTACATCAGTTTGAGGAATGTATTTTTCAACAGACCTTTTACAAGAAACCACTTCTTGGATAAATTCAACTCCTAAAAATTTACTTGCAGACATAGCTCCAGATCCTGTAAGAGCTAAAGTGAATGTATCTTCTGGATACATTTTTGTTAGATTTTCTAATACATTACAAACTGTATTTTTGGTATCAGAAAAATGTCTTTGATAATCTTTATATATTGTATTTTGGTTTTCGTCCATAACTATTATTTTTACGGTTGTAGAACCAACATCTAATCCAACGTGTAAAATTTTGCTCATTTTTTTATCTCCTCTCGCTCGCATAAACATCCCATATATAAATTATGTTTTGTGCTAGGGCTATCTAGTTTTAACAATAATTTATATACCCTCATTTTATACGCAAAATGACTATTTGTCAAATGTTAAAAAATGGAAATATTAATAGAAATTTTTTGCATAATTTGGACAAACAAATAATAATATTAAATAAAAAAGGGAGGGCGTTATGAAAAACAAAAAAGTTTTAGTTTTATTTATAATTTCAGTAATTTTAATTGTAGGGATAGGATATTTTGCAATTAAATTTGTAAAGCAAAAGAAAAGCAATGAAATTCAAAATGATGAATACATACCACAGGAAGAAATATCAGAAGAACAAGCTAGGGAGACAATAGTAAGTTTGTATTTTACAGATAAAGAAACAGGATTGCTAAAACCAGAAGCCAGACTTGTAAATGTAAAAGAGCTTATGAAAGAGCCATATAAAACTTTAATTGAATTATTAATTTCTGGACCAAAAAATGATAAATTAAAAGTAGTTATTCCTGAGAATACAAAATTATTAAATGCAACATTAGACAAAGAATGTTTAACTTTAGATTTTTCATCTGAAATTTTAAATTATAATAAAGATGATAGTATGCTTAAAAATAATTTAGTTTATTCAATTGTAAATACTGTTACTGAATTAAATGAAGTTAATAAGGTTAAGTTTTTAGTTGAAGGGCAATCATCTAACGAGTTTGAAGAGTTTTATGTAAGGAAATAATATGGAAAATTTGACTATAATAAATTATGTGCTAATATGTATTTAGCAATTACAAAATAAGTCTTTCAAAAAGAAATAGACAAAAAAAGACTAGGATGTCTCTCAAAACATTTTCCTAGTTTTTTCTTTTTCTATTAAAGATATTTGAAACATTCTTATATAATCTAATATAATCCCAGAACCCCTGAAAATCATTTAAAAAATGTTCCACTTCATTTAGAGAATTAATAGTATTTTTTTTACAAGTTTTAAAATTAAGCTTTTTCTTTTTAGGAGGAGAAGGCTTTTTTGGTGGTGGCTTTGGTTTTGGAGGAGGTGGAGGAGGGCATTTACATGGGGGATTTTTGGGAGGGGTTTTATGATTTTCACATCTATATAATCTTGGCATAGAAACACTTCTTTCTTTTATTAAAATATTTATAATATAGTATTAAATTGGTGAAGAAATAGTGCTTAAAAATCATATACTTGTTTTTTGTTAAGAATTGTTATAATATATAGTATATAAAGAACGAAAATAAAGAAAGAGAAAATTATGAAAATAGAATTAAAAGAAAATGAAAGAATAGACGATTTAGAATTTAAAAACCTAAAAATAATACAAAATACAAATGGATTCTGTTTTGGAATAGATGCAGTACTATTATCAGACTATGCCAAAAACATAAAAAAAGACGCAAAGGTACTAGACCTAGGAACAGGAACAGGAATAATATCAATACTTCTATGCGGAAAAACAAAATTAAGTAAAATAATAGGAGTAGAAGTACAGCAAGAAGTTGCAGACATGGCAAAAAGAAGCACAAAATTAAATGATCTAGAAAACAAATTTGAAGTCATAAATGAAAACATAATAAATCTAGACAAAATATATGAAAACAACTCTTTTGACGCAATAGTTACAAATCCACCATACAAAAAAGAAAATACTGGAATATTAAATGATGAGAAAAAGAAGTTAATTTCAAGACATGAGATATTAGCAAAATTAGAAGATTTCATAAAAATATCAAATAAACTTTTAAAAGACAAAGGTGAATTTTATATGGTACACAGACCAGAAAGATTAGTTGATATAATGGCATATATGAGGCAGTATAAAATAGAGCCAAAAGAAATAAGATTTGTATGTTCACATAATAATGAAATGCCAAAACTAGTATTAATAAAAGGTGTAAAAAATGCAAAACCATTTTTGAAAATTAAAGAAAATCTTAACATTTATGATAAAGATGGAAACTATACAGAAGAAATTTTGAAAATTTATAACAAAATATAGTATTTAATATTGAATATATAATATTTGAAAATTATATATTAGAAAAAAATAAGTTAATAGGAGAAACGCAATGGAAACTGGAATTTTATATATAGTAGCAACACCAATAGGAAATTTAGACGATATAACATTAAGAGCAATAAAAACTTTACAAGAAGCTGACTTGATAGCAGCAGAAGACACAAGACATACATTAAAACTATTAAATCATTTAGAAATATCAAAACCAATGATAAGTTATCATAGGCACAATGAAGAAACAAAATCAAATGTATTAATAGAAAAATTGCAAGAAGGGCAAAATATAGCATTAGTATCAGATGCAGGAACACCAGGTATTTGTGACCCAGGAGAAGAAGTTATAAAAAAATGTATAGAACTAGGAATAAAAATAGTTCCAATTCCAGGAGCATGTGCAATGATAAATTCTTTAATATGTTCAGGAATAGATACAAAAGAATTCACGTTTTTGGGATTTTTGCCATTAAATAAAAAATTAAGAAAGAAAAAATTAGAAGAGATAGAAAAATCAAATAAAACAGTTATAATTTATGAAGCTCCACACAAATTAGAAACAACACTTAAAGATTTACAGAAAATTTTAAATGAAGAAAGAAAAATAACATTAGCAAGAGAAATTACAAAAATACATGAAGAATTCATTAGAGGAAATATTAATGAAATAATTCAAAAATCTGAAAATTTAAAGGGTGAAATTGTTTTAATTATAGAAGGAAATAAGGAAAGTGAAGAAGAAAATTCTTTAAATAATCTAACTATAGAAGAACATTATAAGTTTTATGAAAATCAAGGATTCAGTAAAAAGGATATAATAAAAAAAGTTGCAAAAGATAGAAATATGAATAAAAATGAAGTATATCAAAAATTTATATAAAAGAAAAAAGTTGTCAAAGGGGACGGGCCTTTTTGACAACTATTTGTTTTTTTCATGTAATATATTTAATTCTTTAGAGCATTTTTTGCAAACTAGTTTGCCTTTGTATTCTATTAAATCATCTGTACTACCACAAAAAACGCAATTAGGTTCATATTTTTTTAGGATGATAGAAGAATCATCAACATAGATTTCAATAGGGTCTTTTTCAATAATATTAAATTGATTTCTTATTTCGATTGGTATAACAACTCTTCCTAGTTCATCTACTCTTCTTATAATTCCAGTAGCTTTCATGACTTGCCTCCTTAATGTTACTTTTTACAATTCCAATTGTTATTATACATTAATATAACATAAATGAAACTGAAGGTCAATGTAAAGTAATAAAAAATTTAAACAATTAATAAAATTATGTAGGTGATAAAAATGTTAAATATACTTTGGCCAGTATTTATAATAATATCAATTATATTTGCAATTGTTTCTGGAAATTTAAAAGAATTAAACACTTCTATATTTGAAAGTACTAACTCAGCAGTAAGTTTGTGTATAACTTTGCTTGGAACAATGTGTTTATGGAATGGGATAATGCAAATTGCAGGTAAAACATCAGCAATGAAAAAAATTACAAATTTTTTAAAACCATTGATGAGATTATTATTTCCTAAATTAGATAAAAATAGTAAGATATATCAAAAAATTTCAATGAATGTTGTTGCAAATATTTTAGGACTCGGAAATGCAGCAACACCTTTACGGAATTAAAGCAATGGAATCAATGCAAGAAGAAAATAAAGACAAAAAAACTTTAACAAATGAAATGGCAACTTTTATTGTTTTAAATACAGCATCAATTCAAATTATACCAACAACGGTTATTGCAATAAGAAATTCATTGGGCTCATCAAATCCAACAGCAATTATAGTACCTGTATGGATAGCCACAATCTGTGCAGCTATTGCAGGAATTACGGCTACAAAAGTTTTCATAAAGTTAGGAAAATAGCAAAGAATTGCTAAAATGTAAAAATTGAAATGTTATATAGTAAAGGGGAGATGGCATGAAATTTATTGATTATTTTTCGAACTTGGCTATGCCATTAATGATAATAATTATAGTTTTATATGGTGTTGTAGAAAGAAAAAAAGTTTTTGATATTTTTTTAGATGGTGCAAAAGATGGAATAAAGGTTGTATTTAATATTTTTCCGACATTAGTTGGTTTATTTGTTGCTATTGGAGCATTAAGAAGTTCAGGTATTATAAACTTAATTACAAATTTTTTAACACCTTTTTTAAATATAGTGAATTTTCCAACTGAAATTTTGCCTTTAGCTCTTATAAGACCAATTTCTGGTAGTAGTTCAATTGCTGTTGCAACAGATATTATGAAAACTTTTGGTGTTGATTCTAATATTGGACTTATGGCTTCTGTTATTATGGGATCTACTGAGACTACGGTTTATACTATTGCTGTTTATACTAGTTCTGTGGGTATTAAGAAGACAAGATTTGTTTTGTGGGCTGCGTTATTTGCTGATTTTGTTGGGATTGTTGTTAGTGTTGTGGTTTGTAAGATGATGTATTAGATGATCGGGAGTAATTAGTAATTAATAGATAGTAAATCAACTTATTCTATATTGATTTACTATCTTATTTTATGATGAATTTTTATTAAAAATTATTTTTATATAGTTAGATATATTATTGGACGAAAACCAATGTAATCATAGCTATTTGAAATATTGTCATAACGATGAGAAATTGTATAAACATTACTGTTGGTATAAGCACTACCTCTACTAACACAAGGACTGTTTGAAAAGGTAGATGTTTCAGTTGTCAATTCATATACATTACTTGCCATATCAAAAATATTACATTGTTTATCAGCTGTTGTACCTATTTGTGCTAATGAACCTGTATTTAAACTAGTTTGATTTGCATAGTTTGTTTGTGTAGTACATTTTTGAATAAATATTATGGCTCTATCCCATGCATAACTGTTTATTAAATCACTTGTGAATTTTGAACGATTATACATATTTTGTGCTAATTGTGCAGCTTGTATTTGAGTTACATAATTATATATTTGATCTGTTTCTTTTTCTGTTATTTGTGTTAATGCATCTTCTTTTGCAGTTCTTGCTGTTGATGTTCTTGCTTCATATCTTCCAATATAATATCCTCCATTTGTTGCTACACTATTTTTAAAGTTTGTGATATTTTGGCTATTGTATTTCCATAATTTTTTAATGTTGTGTTTGTATCTCCTTTGTCTTCTTCTACATAACTTCCAGAATATGCACTTTTATTACCATTTGAATCAAATTCATATCTTCCTAACTCAATCGTCTTTGCATTTGCATCTGTTTTTGCTATATCTGTATAAATTTTTCCAACTGGTATCCATACAAATTGACTTCCAGCGGTTGCTCCTAATGTTACATCTTCTATAACGATACCTTTGTCTACTGTTGTTGCATTGTTTGTATCACTATTTGATACAATTTTAAATCCTGCTGGTACTACTATTTTATTTCCGTATGCATCTTGTAATTCTGTATTATCGGTTGTACTTAATACACTTCCTATGTTATCTTCAACTTTTTTAACTGGTTGTTTTGAAATTGTTCCTGAAATATATTTATTTAACTCATCTTCATATTCATTTAATGTTTTTGCTTGATTTTCTGTTGCATTTTGTGTTTTTTCCTTTGCTTCTTGAGCTTTTTTAAATAATCCTGTGTTTGTTAATGATTGTATTGATATTGTTGCTAGTATTAATAGTATTATTATCGTCACAACTAGAGCTACAAGAGTAATACCATTTTGTCTTTTTGTTTTTTTCATATTTAAATTTCCTCCTTTGTTATTTTTTCCAATTTTTATATAGTTTATACACATACATAAAATAGTATGTATATCGCCTTATACTTTACAATTGTCAACAATAAATGTCGATACAAATAAAAAATATTATATGTATCTTACATAAAACAAGAGATGCAATCGTCACAAAATGTCGAAATCTGCGATGAAAAATGGTTGAAAATACTAAAATTTTATGCTATTATAAGAATACTTTAAAAATCCATCAAACAATTTTAAAACTTAATTTTTTCAAAAAAAATTAAATCAAAAGTCCAAATTTTCTAGGATAAAAGTTCAAAAACAAAATTCAAAAAAGAGGATGTGATAAAAAAATAAAATTAATATAATATTTACTATAAAATAAATATTGACAAAAACTAAAACAAATATTATAATAAGGGAGATGAATCAGTATAGAAATATTTACATATAAAGATTATTTAAAATACAAGCATATTTTTGAAGAAAAATGGACAAAAGAAGGAAATAAAACACAAGAAAAAACAATAAATGAAGTCAAAGATCAAAACGAAGAATATTATCAACAAAGTTGGCATGAACATGATGCAGTATTTAAAACGGTACTGGACCAAAAAGAAGAAGCTGTAAAATTCATAAATAAAACTCTAAAATTAAATATAAAAAAAGAAGAAATAGAAAAATATAATAGTAGTTTTATAAATAAACTATTTCAAAACAAAGAAGCAGATATTGTATACAAAATAAAAGACAAAAATATCTTTTTCTTAATAGAGCATCAAAGCAAAATTGATTATTCAATGCCATTTAGACTACTAGAATATGAAGTAGCAATAATAAGAAGTGCAATAGACAAAAGTAAAATAAAAAATAAATCATACAAAATACCATTAGTGATGCCAATTGTTTTATACACAGGAAAACAAAAATGGAATGCAAATAAATATTTAGAAAAAAGCCAAGAAAAAATTCAAGGTTTAAACATAAAAATAGGAAATTATAGTTTAGTAGATATCAATAATTACACTGAAAAAGAACTATTAGAGGATAATACATTTATATCAAAAATGATGTTAATAGAAAAAAGTAAAAATACAGAAGAAATAGCAGAAACATTAGAAAAGATTATAAGCAAAACACAAAAAGAAGATAAAGAACTGCTAAAAAGAATAATAGAAATAATTTTGGAAGAAAAAATAGGTATAACAAAATCAACAGAATTAATAAGAAAATTAGAAAAAGGGAGTGATAGTATGTTAGCAGTAGTAGATATGATAAGAAAAGAAAATCAAATGTATATTGATATGGGGAGAAAAGAAGGCAAGAAAGAAGGAAAAATAGAAGGGAAAACAGAAACTATAAAAGAAATTGTAAACAAAATGTTAAGAAAAAATTTACCAGAAAAAACAATTATTGAAATAACAGGAATCAATCCAAAAGAAATAGAAAAAATAAAAAATTCAAAAAACAAAATTAAAGCGTAAATTATTCTAAAACTAATACAAGACAATGAAGAATATCACAAAAAGATTGAAATAATACAGAAAAAATGATATACTATAGCAGATAAAAAAAGAGAACAAAAAATAGGGAGGAAAACAATGTTAAGTGCAAACGGAGTAACAGTGCGATTTGGAAAAAGAGTACTATTTGAAGACGTAAACATAAAATTTGGAAAAGGAAACTGCTACGGAATCATAGGAGCAAACGGAGCAGGAAAATCAACATTCCTAAAAGTACTATCAGGAGAAATAGAACCAAGCAAAGGAGACGTAACACTAGAAAAAGGAGAAAGACTATCAATATTAAAACAAGATCACTTTGCATATGAAGAAAACACAGTAATAGACACAGTAATGATGGGAAACAAAGAACTATACAACATAATGAAAGCAAAAGAAGAGATATATGCAAAACCAGACTTCTCAGAAGAAGATGGAATGAAAGCAGCAAAATTAGAAGAAAGATTTGCAGAACTAGATGGATGGAATGCAGAATCAGACGCAGCTATGCTATTAAACGACCTAGGAATAGTTCCAGAAAATCATTATAAATACATGAAAGAAATAGAAGCAAGAGAAAAAGTAAAAGTCTTATTAGCACAAGCACTATTTGGAAATCCAGACGTATTGCTACTAGATGAACCAACAAACGACTTGGATCTAAAAAGCATAAACTGGCTACAAGAATTCTTAATAAACTTCGAAAACACAGTAATAGTAGTATCACATGACAGATATTTCTTAAATAAAGTATGTACACACATAGCAGATGTAGACTTCGGAAAAATAAAAGTATATCCAGGAAACTACGACTTCTGGTACGAATCAAGTCAATTAGCATTAAAACAAATGAGAGAACAAAACAAAAAGAAAGAAGAAAAAATAAAAGAATTACAAGACTTCATAGCAAGATTCAGTGCAAACGCATCAAAATCAAAACAAGCAACATCAAGAAAGAAAACGCTTGAAAAAATAGAACTAGACGAAATAAAACCATCAAACAGAAAATATCCATATGTAGACTTCAAGCCAGATAGAGAACCAGGAAAAGAAATTCTACAAGTAAAAAACATAAGCAAAACATTTGAAGGAGTACAAGTTCTAGACAACGTATCATTTACAGTAAAACAAGATGACAAAATAGCATTCTTGGCAGACAACGAAATAGCAAAAACAATACTATTCCAAATAATAGCAGGAGAAATGGAACCAGACAGTGGAGAACTAGTATGGGGAACAACGATTACAAAATCATACTTCCCAAAAGACAACAATTATTTATTTGACACAGATGAAAACATCACAGAATGGTTAAGAAAATACTCAAAAGACCCAGACGAAACATATGTAAGAGGATTTTTAGGAAGAATGTTATTCTCAGGAGATGAAGCACTAAAACAAGTAAAAGTACTATCAGGAGGAGAAAAAGTAAGATGTGTTCTTTCAAAAATGATGTTATCAGGAGCTAACTTCTTAATATTTGACGAGCCAACAAACCACTTAGACATGGAAAGTATAACATCAGTAAACGAAGGAATGAAAAAATTCACAGGAAACATCCTATTTACATCACATGACCACGAATTAACACAAACAGTAGCAAATAGAATAATAGATATAAAAGAAGACGGAAACGTAATAGACAGAGAAATAACATACAACGAATACCTAGGAATCGAATAAAAACACAAAAAAATAGAGAATCCAAAATTCTCTATTTTTAACATATATTTAGTTAAATTATTCTGCTGTTTTACTATCATCATCTATTGATTGAACTTCAACTTTTGAAGAATCGCCAATAGCATATTTATAGAAAGCAATAGTAGCACAATGAACATAAGGAATAATCCATAAGAAACCAATTCCAAATGATATAGCACCTAAAATTGCCCAACCAATGAAAGAAAGTTGTAACCAGAATAAACCAGCACGTTTTCCAGTCATAGCTTTTTGGCTTTCAGTAACTGTTTCTTCAGCTGACATATCTTCATTTTCTATAGAAATTAAAAATGCTAATTGATAGAAATAATATTTAGTTGTAGCCCAAATACTAGAAACTACCAAAAGGATAAATCCAATTATAGCAATAAATACATAACCATTTACAGCAGAAGTAGAATATGTTACAAATAATGAAGTATAATATAAAGAAATTCCTACAGCAATTAAAATGTAAGATATTATAATAACAATAGCAGGAACAATCATTTTTAAAAATATATTAAAAGTAATTGACCAAGATTTTCCAAAATTATTAAAACCTAATTTAAAGAAATCAAAAGCACCAACATTTTCATCTTTATATAATTTCAAAAATGCATAAAGGATACCAAATGATAATGGAACATTAATAACAATGTCTATAATTTGGCAAAGCCATTCATATGAATCAGGTAAAAGCCCAATAATAAAATTAATAACAAAAGTTACTAAAAGAAAAGCCAACATGATGCAAGCACCTTTACCCCATTTTCCAGCTAATTTTCTACGAGCTTCAGCTCTAAAATCTGATGAAATCATTTAAAAACCCCCCTTTATAAATATTTAAGTTTATGATATATTAAACAAAATAAAAAGTCAACAAAATGTAACAAAAAACGACAGAATAATAAATAAAAAAATTAATAAAGTATTGACTTTTTATACTAAAAATTTGTTATAATAATATATATGCAAAACAAACAAAAAAATTAAAAGGTCTAAACAAAAATGACCTAAGGAAGGAAGAAAACAAAATGGATAAAATATCAAAAGCAATAGCAGAAGAATTAAACATAAAACCACAACAAGTAGAAAACACAATAAAACTAATAGATGAAGGAAATACAATACCATTTATAGCAAGATACAGAAAAGAAGTAACAGGAGGACTAAGTGACGAAATACTAAGAACATTTGGAGAAAGACTAACATACCTAAGAAACTTAGAAACAAGAAAAGAAGAAGTAATAAAATCAATAGATGAGCAAGGAAAACTAACAGACGAAATATTACAAGCAGTGGCAATATCAAAAACACTAGCAGAAGTAGAAGACATATACAGACCATATAAACAAAAAAAGAAAACAAGAGCAACTGTAGCAAAAGCAAAAGGACTAGAACCACTAGCACAAATAATAATAAAACAAAAAGAAAACAAGCCAATAATAGAAATAGCAAAAGAATATATAAATATAGATAAACTATCAGAAGAAGACAAAAAAAATAAAGACAAAGTTGTAGCAACAGCAGAAGATGCAATACAAGGAGCCCTAGACATTATAGCAGAAGACATATCAGACAGCGCAAAATATAGAAAAGAAATAAAAAGACAGTGCTACAGAGAAGGCATAATAAAAACAAAGGCCAAAGATGCAGAGAAAAAATCAAATTACGAAATGTATTACGAGTATAGTGAAGCAATAAAAGGAATACCAAGTCACAGAATACTAGCAATAAACAGAGGAGAAAAAGAAGACTGCCTAAAAGTAACAATAGAAAAACCAGAAGACAAAATCTTAGCATATATAGAAAGAGACACAATAAAAGGAGAAACACAATTTACACAAATGCTAAAAGACACAATACAAGACAGTTTTGAAAGACTAATAGAACCATCAATAGACAGAGAAATCCGTTCAGACCTAACAGAAAAGGCAGAAGAAAAAGCAATAAAAGTATTCGGGCAAAACTCAAAACAACTATTACTAGGAGCACCAATAAAAGGAAAAACAGTAATGGGATTTGACCCAGCATACAGAACAGGATGTAAAATAGCAGTAATAGATGAAACCGGAAAAGTACTAGACTACACAACAGTATATCCAACAGAACCACAAAATGATGTAGAAGGAGCCAAAAAAGAATTACTAAAATTAATAGAAAAAGACAAAATAGACATGATAGCAATAGGAAATGGAACAGCATCAAGAGAATCAGAAATGTTTGTATCAGACATGATAAAAGAAGCATCAAGACCAGTGCATTATGTAATAGTAAGTGAAGCAGGAGCATCTGTATACTCAGCATCAAAATTAGCAACAGAAGAATATCCAGACATAAATGTATCAATAAGAGGAGCAATCTCAATAGCAAGAAGACTACAAGACCCACTAGCAGAACTAGTAAAAATAGACCCAAAAGCAATAGGAGTAGGACAATATCAACACGATGTAAACCAAAAGAAATTAGCTGAAAGTCTAACAGGCGTAGTAGAAGATAGCGTTAACAAAGTAGGAGTAGATGTAAATACAGCAACACCATCACTACTATCATATGTATCAGGAATAAACAACACAATAGCCAAAAACATAGTAAAATACAGAGATGAAAACGGAAAACTAAAAGAAAGAAAAGAACTACTAAAAGTACCAAAACTAGGAAAAGTTGCATATGAGCAATGTGCAGGATTTTTAAGAATAATAGATGGAAAAAATCCATTAGAAATAACAGCGGTTCACCCAGAAAGCTATGAAGCAACAGAGAAACTATTGAAATCCCTAGGATTTGATAAAGAAGACTTAAGAGACAAAGAAAAAACAGAAGAGCTAAGACAAAAACTAAAAACAGTAGACATAGAAAAAACAGCAAAAGAACTAGAAATAGGGGAAATGACATTAGCAGACATAATAGCAGAACTAAGTAAACCAGGAAGAGACCCACGTGAAGACATGCCAAAGCCAATACTAAGGCAAGACGTACTAAAATTAGAAGACCTAAAAGAAGGAATGATACTAACAGGAACAGTAAGAAATGTAATAGACTTTGGAGCATTTGTAGATATAGGAGTAAAATACGACGGACTTGTACACATCTCAGAAATGAGCGATAAATACATTAGAAATCCATCAGACCTAGTATCAGTGGGGGATATAGTAAAAGTAAAAGTAATAAAAATAGATATGGACAGAAAAAAAGTAGCACTATCAATGAAAGTGTAAAAAATAGGGATTGAGGTACAAGTCTTCAATTCCTTTTTGTATTCCATTTTTATTTTAAAATTTTTTCAAAAAACACTTGATTTTTAAGCATTTTACTAATATAATGGCCTTATAAAAGCAAGCCTTTAAAATTGGCAAAATCTTGAGGTCAGTAAAGTTTTAAAGGTTACTGACAGGATGGAGGATGATTGTATGAGAAAAGGACTACAAAAAGTTGTTAATGAAAATAATAATTATAGAATTATAGCAGTAGATGACGAAGAAGGAATTGTAGATTCACTATCAATATTCTTAAAACGTTCAGGATATGATTTTACAGGAGTTACAGATCCTATGGAAGCCATTGAAAAAGTTAGAACAGAGCATTATGATTTAATGTTACTAGACTTTATAATGACTCCTATTCATGGTGACCAAGTTGTTGAAGAAATAAGAAAATTCAATAAAGAATTATATATTCTATTATTAACAGGTCACAAAGATTTAGCTCCTCCACTAGAAACTATACGAAGACTAGACATTCAAGGATATTGTGAAAAAAGCGATAAATTTGACCAATTGCTATTATTAATAGAATCTGGTATAAAATCTATTGCACAAATGAATGAAATTAAAAAAATTAATGAAGAATTATCTGATAAAAATGAAAAACTTGAAGAAGCATATTTATCTACTATTCAAACATTAAGATATACAGTTGAAGCAAAAGACACATATACTAGAGGTCATTCTGACCGTGTTTCTCAGTATTCTGTATTAATAGGTAAGCATCTAGGATTATCAGATAGTGATTTGCACGATTTAGAAGTTGGAGGATTATTCCATGATATTGGAAAAATAGGTATTCCAGACAGCATTTTAAGAAAAGAATCAAAACTTACTGATGATGAATATTCAGAAATCAAGAATCATCCTGCAATTGGTGCACATATTTTATCATCTGCAAAGATATTTGAAAATATTATTCCAATTGTTAAACATCATCATGAAAGATACGATGGTAATGGATATCCAAGTAGATTAAAGGGAGAAGAAATACCTTATTTTGCAAGAATAGCAGCAATTGCAGATACATTTGATGCAATGACATCAAAACGTAGTTATAGAGACTCCCTTCCATTAGATGTTGTAATTAATGAATTTAAGAGATGTAGAGGAACTCAATTTGATCCTAAGTTAGATGATCTATTCTTAGATATATTAGAAAACCATTATGATGAAATTGAAAAAATAAAAAATAATTATTAGTTGTCAAAAAAGGGCGTCCCTTTTGACAACTTTTTTCTGTCAATGGGGACGCCCCTTTTTGACAACTTCTAAAATAAAGAAAAAGGATTGAAGATTTATTCCTCAATCCTTATAAATTTATAAAGGTAAAATAATATTAAAAGTAGTACCTTGGCCTTCTACGGACTCAAAAGTAATATTACCATTAAAATGAGCCTTAATAGTAGAATAAGACATATATAAACCAAGTCCAGTACCATTTTTACCCTTTGTTGTAATCATCTCCTTAAATAACTTATCTTTAACTTTCTGAGGAAGACCACAACCATAATCCTTAACAGAAATAATCAAATTACCATCAGATTTACTCAAAATCAAATCAATATTTTTCTCAGTTTCACCATTATAGGCCTGAATAGCATTAGAAATCATATTATTAATAACTTGAACCAAACTATTAATATCACCATGAATCTTAGTAGATTTAGGAGCATTCATCTGAATATTCATATAAATTAGCGCATTTTTAAGTTCATGCTTCATCAAAATATCAACTCTCTTAACAAGTTCATCAATATCAAAAGAAATATTTTCAGTCTCAGATAAAGTAACAGCTTGGCCCTTAACAGCAGTAATAATATCAGACATATATTCTGTATATTTTTTAATTTTATCAATCCATTCATTCATGTCTTTGGCAATATCATGATGGTCTTGGCTATTAACCTCAGGGTCATCAATAGAAGAATCATATTCTTTAACTAAGTCAGTTAAGCCCTCAGCAGCTCCAGAAATAGACATTATAGGAGTTTTTAAGTTATGAGCAATACCACCAATTAATTGTCCGAGTGAAGCAAGACGTTCTCTTTCCATTAATATATCTTGATTATTTTTAATAGTTTCCATATCTTGAATATGTTGAGTAATATCCTTAAACAAGATTAACGTTCCTAATGATGCACCATCTGAATAAATTGTATTAACTTCAACTGAGAAGATTTTATGAATTCTACTAACATGATACTCAAAAGAAATAGTCTTTTTGGAATCTTTTGTTTTTATAATTGCATTTTTTATTTTACTATAGTTTATTTTATTATTTTTACAAAAAGTATCAAAATTTTGACCTCTTAAAGCAATGTCTTTAATTTTAAAAGTTACTAAAAATGTTTGGTTAAAGTCTGTTATAGTCCCATCATCATTTAAAACCAAATAACTATCAGACATCCTATCAACAATTTTCTGAAGAGCAATAGGAGTAAGTTTAAATAGATTAAACCTAAAAATTCCAATAGTAAAGCAAATAATAGTTACAGAAAATGCAATAGGAGTTGCATATATTGACACAGGCAAAAGTCCAGTACTACCAAGTAAATTTACAATAATAGGAGCAAGAGAACCTATTATAAGCAATATAGCTTGTCTAGAAAATAGTCCAGCATTTTTAATTGAATATCTCATTAGTATAAATAGGGATATACCAAAAATTAAAAATGTATAATAGGTATGTACATAAAACCATGGTCCATAAGCAGTAGATAAACTCATGGAATACTCCTTATAAAATAAATGATGTAAATCATTTGTCCAAAGCAATAACAATGATGTAATTGGTATAATAAATAATAATAAATAATATCTTTTAAAATCTAATCTTCCATTTTCAAAAATAATAGCCATAAAGTAAAATGCAATTGGTAAAAAACAAATACTTATATAATACAAATTAAAGAAATATTTTAAACTAATATCATATTTATTTAAGAAAATAATTTGAAGTATCATACAAGTTAACCAAAATAACATTAATCCAAATAATACAATAAATATTTTAGTCAATGGCTTTTTATTATTTTGAGTCAAAAGATTTTTTAAAAGCAAAATCAAAACACCAGATACAAATACTAATATCCATAATACAATTGAATCTGTAGTTGACATCGTTATATCACCTTCCTTAGTAATTTAATAAAATCAATTAAATATTTATTTTTAATTTTAGGCCACTTAAAACCACATTTCCTTAAATATTTAATCGTAAAATTAGATTTTAATTTTATAGTACCATTATAATTTAAATGATAATTACTGTCAAAATCATTTGCTATATTTTGTAAAGAACTCCTTTTTTCATCATTTTTCAAAATATTGATTGCCGTAGTTTTAAATTCATTTTCTGGTAATACCTTGACATTATAATCAAACTTCTTAATCAATTTTAAAAATTTACCCAAAGCAACAGTTTTATGATTATAGATATGAAAAACTCTATTTTTCTCTGAAGGATGAGTTATAATTTTATATACAGCCTGTGCCGCAGAATCTACAGGCGTAAACTCTAAAGGACTTTTTAACAAGTAATCTGGAATAATTCCTAGTTTCATAAAAGCAGCAAGCTTTGTAACAAAAGCATTTTGCAAGATATTTTCTTGGAATAAACCATCACTTAATCTAGGCATCAAATTACCCATACGTAATATATAAGCATCAACATTTTTACTAATAGCATCAAGTACAGCAGCTTCAGCCTCAAATTTACTATGAGTATAAACATTATCAAGTAATTGACCTATATATAAAGAATCTTCACTAAACTCAGGATTAACTAAATGTCTAATAGATTTTTTTAGTAAAACATATGATAAATCAAGTTTTTTACCAGACACGCCAGTAGTTGAAATATGATATAGTTTTTTATTAAAATCCTTACAAAAATCAATAATATATTTTACACTTGTAACATTAGTCATATAAAAATTATTGTAATTTCCAAAGTGAGCAACATTTGCGGCACTATGTATTACTAAATCAATGTTATTTACTATTTTCTGTAAATCTTCTTGAGATAGTCCAAAATTAGGTTTACAAATATCACCAGTTACAGGGATTATTCTACTATTAATAAAATTATTATATTTATCTCCAAAATAATAATTTAATTTTTGAGCAAGCTTTGTCGTTATAGACATTCCTGGCTCTTTTCTAACTATACAATATATTTTTCCATTCTCATTTTTTAAGAATTCATCTAAAATATGTATTCCAAGAAATCCAGTAGAACCAGTAAGCAAAATGTTTTTAGGATGATATTCTTCTATTTTAGATTTCTTAGTTGTTTTATTTAATATATCTAGAGCTCCACCAGGTAAATTTTCAAATTTATTTAATATTGGTTTATTATTATCAGAATTTATCTTATCTTCAAGTTCAGCAACAGTAGAAAATTTAAAAATATCTGAATAAGAAACTTTATTTGTAAATTCCAATAATTCAATATTTAAGCTCATTGCAAGAAGAGAATCACCACCAAGTTCAAAGAAATTATCATGAATTCCAATAGGTTTTGTATTTAATACTTTTTCAAAAATACTTACTAATTGTTTCTGAAGGTCTGTCTTAGGTGGAACATAATTTTCTTTGCTAATATTTAAAACTTCTTTAGGCATTGGTAATTTTTTTCTATCAATCTTACCATTTGGTGTATAAGGAAAATCATCTAATGCAATATAGTAAGAAGGAATCATATATCTAGGTAATCTTTTTGCTAAATATCTTCTAAGCTCATCTACTGAAATTCTCTTATTAGCAACAAAATAAGCAGATATAAATTCTCTATTATTCATATTTTGTTTTACAATAACTGTTTTTTCAATATTAGGATATTTTGAAATTAATGCTTCAATTTCACCAAGTTCTATTCTAAGACCTCTAATTTTTATTTGATTGTCTTTTCTACCAAGGCATAAAATATCACCATTTTCCAAATATTTTCCTAAATCACCACTTTTATACATGGTTTTTCCACTCATAAAAGGATTATTTAAAAAGCTTTTAGAAGTCAAATCAATATTATTCAAATATCCTTTTGAAACACCATCACCAGAAATATAAATTTCGCCAATAACACCAACTGGAACAGGCATCATATTATCATCCAAAATATACATCTGATCATTATAAAAAGGTTTGCCTATTGTAATAAAATCAGTATTTACTTCAGATAAAGTACAATAATAAGTTTCAGTAGGACCATATCCATCATATATAGTAATATTACCTAAATCCTTTAATTCCCTAACTAATGTAATAGGAACTTGTTCGCCTGTTAATGTCAAATATTTTATATTCTTTAAAGCTGGAATACTATCAATATTATTTACAAATACTTGCATTACAGAAGGTGTAGCCTGGGTTGCAGTAACTGCATTTTTAACCATTAAATCATTTAAAAGCTTAGGCATAGTTTGTTCATCTTCATTTGCAATGACAACTTTTACACCTCTTTGAAGAGGAATAAGGGCTTCATAAGAGAAGATATCAAAGCTTACTGTTGAAATAGACACAATAGCTTGATTTTTTGGTTCTTTCAAATATCCAACATAATCATTACAATAATGTGCAAAATTAACAAGTGTTTTTTGTGTTTGCAATACACCTTTAGGACGACCAGTAGAACCAGAAGTAAATATTACATAAAGCAAGTCATCCAAAGTATTAATATTTTCAATGTTCTCATTTGGAAGAGAATATATATCGTTATTATCCAAATCAATTGTTACCTTATGTTCAAAATCAATTTTACTTTCAAGTTTTTTACTAGTAAGCAATACAGAAGCAGAACTACTAGAAAGCATATAATTAATTCTATCTTCAGGAAAACTTGGATCAATTGGAATATAAGCTCCACCAGATTTCATAACTGCAAGTATAGCAATAATCATTTCCAAAGAACGATTAACCATAACACCTACTAAAGATTCTTTCTCAACATGTTGAGTATTTCTTAAATAATAAGCTAAACTATTTGCTTTTTCATTTAACTCACGGAAAGTTAAAGATTTATCACCAAAAACTAAAGCAATATTATTTGGAGTTTTTTCAACTTGTTCCTCAAAAAGAGTAGAAAAAGTTTTATTTGGATAATCTTTTTGAGTATCATTAAAGCCATATAATATTTTCTGTTTTACATCTTCAGAAAGCATATCAATATCAGCAATTTTTATATTTATATTATTAGTAATAACATTTAGTATATTAACAAAATTTTCTGAAAGATTTTCAATAAATTCTTTGTTAAACAATTTTGTAGAAAACTCAAAAGTAAGATTAATAGTTCCATTTATAGGAACTGCCTCAAGAGACAAATCAAATTTTGAAGTTTTCGTATCAGGAATTTTATATGTAGCCTTAATACCATCAATATTTATATTTTCATAACCATTGTTTTGATAAATAAACATTACATCAAAAAGAGGATTTCTACTTGCATCTCTTTTAATATTTAACTTATCAACAAGGTCATTAAAAGGATAAAATTGATATTTAAAATCATCAACAAGATTATTCTTTAAACTTTCCAAAAACTCCAATAAAGAAAGAGAATTATCTACTTTATTTCGTAAAGGAAATGTATTTACAAACATACCAATAATAGATTGCGAAGCTTCTAAATCTCTTCCTACACTAGGACTACCAATAATTATATCATCTTGGCCAGTATATTTTGAAAGTAAAATATAATAAGCACTAAGAAGAATCATATATGGAGTAACATGAAGTCTTTTTGAAAGGTCATTTATAGTATCAAAAGTTGAATTATCTAGTTTTTTATAAACTCTCATACCTTCAAAAGATTGTGTTGCAGGACGAACATTCATTGTAGGCATATTAAGAACTGGAATTTCGCCTTCAAACTGTTTTAACCAATACTTTTCAGCTTCATTATAATTTTCTTTAAATACCTTGTCATCCAAAAGGCTAGTAAAATCTTTATATGTAAATTCCAAATTTGGAAGATTTGCATCTAAATTGTTATACAATTGACAAATTTCATTTATCAAAATAGAAATAGACTTTCCATCTGAAACAATATGATGCATGTCAAGTAAAATGGCAGATTTATTATTAGTAAATTTTATAAATTTAACCCTAAATAATGGAGTTTTTTCCAAATCAAAAGGTCTTATAAAACTTCTAAAAATTTCATCAAAATTATTAAAATCTGCATTATCAAGTGTCTCTAGATTAAATTGTACATTTTCATCAATTTTTTGTACAACAGTATTTTCTTCTATTACAAAATATGTACGAAGTGATTCATGTCTTTCAATTATTTTATTAAAACATTTTTCTAATTTATCAATATCAAGAATTCCATCAACAATAATTGCACCTGGAATATTATATAAAACAGAATTATTTCCTGAAATCTTACTGCTATAATACATTCTTGTTTGAGCAGAAGAAAGTTTATAATAATCTGCAGGAGCAACATGTTTTAAAACAGGAACACTTAATTTATTCATATTTTCACTAATTAAATCAGATAAATCCATAATAATAGGGTGATCTATAATATCTTTTACAAATATTTTAGCATTAAATCTATTTTGAACTATTGCACATAAACTAATAGCCAAAAGAGAATCACCACCAAGCTCAAAAAATGAATCATCTAAACTTAAACTATCTTGTTTTAAAAGTTTACATAATATACTAATAAGTCCTTTATCAACATCATTTCTAGGTTTAATAATTTCTCTGTTAGATGTTTTAAAAACAGGATCAGGTAACTTCTTTCTATCTATTTTTCCATTAGGAGTATGAGGAAGCACATCCATTTGCTTATAATAAGCAGGAATCATATATTTTGGAAGGAATTCACCTAAAGCTTTTTGAATTTCTAAAACATCAATTTTAGAATCAGCCGTAAAATATGCACATAAAACATCATGTGAATTTTTATCAACTTTTTTTACTACTGCACAAGAATTTATATAAGGCAGTTTATTAAGTTTATCCTCTATTTCACCGTAGTTCAACTCTAAGACCTCTAATTTTTATTTGAGAATCAGAACGTCCAAGGCAAACTAAATTACCATCTTTTTTAAAATAAGCGATATCACCAGTTTTATACATAATAGAATTATTTATAAAAGGATTGTTAACAAAAACATTATTAGTAAGGTCAGGTCTATTCAAATAACCGCTTACTTACACCATCTCCGGCAATAAACAAATCACCACTTACACCATATGGCAAAGGCATATTATTTTTATCCAAAACATAACATTGTGTATTTATAATAGGTTTCCCAATAGAGATATTTTGTTCATTAGTAACATCTTGAAGTGTAGACCATACAGCAGTTTCAGTAGGACCATACATATTATAAATTTTAGCATTAGAAAGTTTTCTTAAATTTTCTAACAAAGCAGAAGGAAATGGTTCACCACCAATTAACAAATGAGTAACATTTTTCAAAAAATCAGTGCTACTTCCAGAGCTAATAAAAGTTTGCATTCTAGAAGGAGTAGTTTGAATAATATTTACATCATTTTTTAAGCACAAAGTATTAAATAAATCAATGTTAGTTTGTTCTTGTTCATTTGCAATTACAACAGTAAGCCCATTTACAAGAGGCATAAGACTTTCTAATACAAATATATCAAAAGAAATAGTTGTAATAGAAACAATAATATCCTTATTAGTAAAAGCAAATTCCTTCATCATACCAAAAATAAAGTTAACAACATTTCTATTTTTTAGCATAACGCCTTTTGGAAGACCAGTAGAACCAGATGTAAAAATTATATAAATTAAATCTTCAGGTTCATTTATATTTTCAATATTATTATTTGGCAAGTTATATATATTACTGTTTTCTAAATCAATTGCAAGTTTATTATCAAAGTTTACAGTATCTTTTAAATGATTAGAAGTAAGCAACAACTTAGCATTTCCATTTTCCAACATATATTTTATACGTTCTTCAGGAAAGTTAGGGTCAATAGGAGTATAAGTTCCGCCAGCCTTTAAAACCGCTAAAATTGCAACAAACATTTCAAGAGAACGGTTAATCATTATACCAACTAAATCATTACGTTTGATATTATATTTATTTCTAAGTAAAAAAGCTAAACTATTTGCTTTTTCATTTAATTGTCTATATGTAAGCTTATCATCACCAAAAACCACAGCAATATTATCAGGAGTTTTTTCAACTTGTTTTTCAAATAACTGAGAAATCATACAATCACGTGGATAATTGCTATTAGTATTATTAAAAACATTCAAAATAGTATTTTTCTCTTCAGGAGTAACAATATCAATATCACAAGAATTTATATCATTATTAGCCAAAATTTGTTTAACCATATTAACAATACGATTTTGAATACAAATAACATCATCATCAAAATATTTATCAATCAAATAATCATAATCAATAAATAAACTACCAGTATCGTTTATATCATAAATATGAATATTAAAATCGTTAGCACAATAATTGTTAAAAATCCAATCAGTTTTATAGTTCCCTAATTCACTATCAAATGCTTTAGTAACTTGATAAGAAATCAAAATATTATATAAATTAGGAATGTTACTATGTTCTTTACGAATATCCTCTAAAATAGAATTATACGAATATTTTTGATGTCTCAAAATCCCCATCATTTTGGAAGCAACCGTACTTGCTAAATTTTTAAAAGAACCATCATTAACATTTTCAAATCTGATAGGTACTGTATTAATAAACATACCTGTAGTGTGTTTTTCTTTGAAATTAGAACGGTTTAAAATAGGCGTACCGATAACAAAATCATCTATATTAGACACACGTCCAATATAAATAGAAAATATTGCCATAAAGAAATTAAAAGTAGAAATTTTATTTTCTCTACAAAAATTATTGATTTTAGACACAATATCCTTGTCAAGTTCAAAACTTAATCTTTTAGCTTTATAAGATATGTTTTTTACTCCATTAATTGAACCAGGAATAGTTGCTTGTTCTGGTATTGTACTAAAAGTTTGACTCCAAAAATATTTATCATTTGTGAATTTTTTACTGTTTATATATTCTTTTTCAGAATTAATATAGTCCAAATAAGAAAAAGTATCTGGATTAAAAATTTCATTATTTTTAATAGAATTATAATTTTTTATAATTTCTTGAATTACTAAACCAAGAGCCCATGAATCAGCAATCAAGTGATTTACAGTCAAAATAATACAAGCAAAATTACCTTTAGATATAGCAATTTTAAATCTAAATAAATCAGAATCAATAATATCAAATTTATATTCTGCTTCTGTTTTTTCTAATTGTATTACTTCAGACTCAGCATTAACATATTCAACATCAATATTGAATTTTTTATAGTCTGATATATATTGTTTTACAACGTTATTATCTAAAACAACATGAATTCTAAAACTATCATTTTGCCTAACAACATTATTAATAGCTTGTTTTAATATATTTTCATCAACTTGTCCATATAGAGTTCCTGAAACACAGATGTTATTTACTGTTGTTCCTGCATAAAATTGTTCTGTATACCAAATTGATTTTTGTGGATTTGTTAATTCAAAAAGTTCTTTATTTTTCATATATATTACCCCTTCAAAGTTACGTTTAATAACAATTGAATTATACTATTAAAAAACACAATATGCAAGTATTTGACAGGTTTTTTAAAAATAAAATTTCACATTCGTAAGGAACTAATTATTCTTATTTATGAACTATAAGAAATCATTCAAATAAGTGATTTACATAAATTGACTTTTGACTAGAAATTTGTTACAATATGGATATAAAAACTTGCATAAAAGGAGAAGGAATATGGAAGAAAAAAACGTACAAGAGGCACGGGCAAAGAGGAATGGAATAGTTTTCTATTCTAACAAAATACCAATAATTGGGTATGAAACATATAGGGATGAATTTGAAAAAATACAATCACGTATAGTACCAGTTGAAATTGATGAATACCTAGAAACCATACAACTACTAAATGAAAAAGGGGAATATATAAGTAAGAAAAAGGTTATTTTATTTGATATCATTTTAATAATATGTTGTATATTAACCAAAAACATATGGTTTGTGCTAGCAACAATATACTTTTCTATAACAATTTCATTTGATGTGTTCGAATTTGGAAAATTTGTTTACCAAATGAAATCAAAAAATGGAAAAGAAAATTCTACAGCAAGATATCATGCAGCAGAACATATGGTAATTAATGCATACGATAAATTACAAAGAATACCGACATTCGACGAAGTAAAAAAATCATCTCGGTTTTCAAAAAAATGTGGCAGTAGAAAAGAAATATGTAAAATTTGTATGTATACAGTAATAAGCCTAGCAATAGCATTTGGTGCAGAAATAAATATTTTTGATTATAGTTTTATTGTTATAGGAACTTCTATATTTTTAATTATGGCAGAATATAAAGGATGGCTAAGATTCCTACAGATACTTATCACAACACCACCAACTAATAGTGAAATAGAAGTCGCTGTAGAAGGAATAAAATTTTTTGAGAAAATGGAAGAAAAAATCAGTAGTAATGAAGAAGCATTTTAAAAAATTGAAGTTCAAACTTTAGAACAGCAAATTTAACCAATTAAAGGTATGTTCTCCAAAAAAATTACAATTGTAATAAGAAAAAAGAAAAATTTTGATTGAGGTTGCTAAAAAGTAGTACTCAATTGAAATTTTTCTTTTATATAAAGTTATACAACTTTCTGTATATATAAATTAAATTGCACACAAATTATATTTATAATTAACTTGTAAAAAATATATAACAAATGTTTAATCCCTCCAAAACTGTTCATAATAAAAACAGGAGGAAAACAATGCCAAAAAAAAGAAGACAAAAAAACAAAATAAAAAAAATACTATCTAGCATAATACTAATAATCATAATAATATTAATAGGATATTACTTATACTATACATATTCAAACATAGAGGTAACTCCACAAAATTATGAAACACAAAGAACATTATCCACAGGCAATGAACAAACTGTGGAAAAGGCAGAAGAAAAAAGTAGAACAATAGCAGATACCTTAGAGAAAACAATGGAAAGTGTAGTAGGAATATCAAAATTAAAAGACAACGGAAACTCAATATTCAGTAGTAACACGGAAAGCACACTAGGATTAGGAACAGGAGTAATAATATCAGAAAATGGATATATATTAAGTAATGAACATGTAACAGGAGAAAAATACAGTACATGTTATATAACACTAGAAAACAGCAAAAAATATGAAGGAACAGTAGTATGGAGTGATACAGACCTAGACCTATCAATAACCAAAATAGAAGCAACCAATTTAAAATATATTAGTCTAGGTGATTCAGACAAAATAAGAATAGGAGAAACAGTATACGCAATAGGAAATCCAATAGGATTTGAATTTAGAAGAACAGTAACATCAGGAATAATAAGCAGTAAAAACAGAACAATAAAACTAGAAGAAAAAGATAAAGTATCTTACATGTCAGACTTAATACAAACAGATGCAACAATAAACCCTGGAAACAGTGGAGGACCATTAATATATCCAAATGGAGAAATAGTACGGAATAAACACAGTAAAAATAACATCAGCAGAAGGAATCGGATTTGCAGTACCAATAAATGTAGTAAAACCAATAATAGAAAGCTTTATTAAAACAGGAACATTTGAACAAGCAACACTTGGGATATATGCATATGACAAAGAAGTAATACCATATTTAAATAGTAATTTGAATTTTAATAAAGGAATATATATAGTGCAAATAAATAAAATTGGACCGGCATCAAAAACAGAAATAAAAGAAGGAGATATAATAACAACAATAGACGGAAACGAAATTAATACAATGAATGAATTAAGAGAATATATATATAGCAAAAAGCCAAATGACATTGTTAATATACAAATTGTAAGAGGAAAAATAAATAAAACAATATCAGTAGTATTACGGCAAAAAATAAGAAAAGTGACCAATTGGGACGGTTCTAATTGACAGTCCCCTTTGTCTCACTCTTTTAAATTATACTTCCTAACAAAATCCTTAGTATCAGAATTATTCATAAAAACCTCAGAACGATTTTTCATCAAAAACTCAATAATATTATAAACATCAATCCAAATCTCGTTATTTCCATCAACTTGAGATTCATCAAAAATAAGTTGTAAACCAAAATGCAAATGAGGTACATTAATATTATTAACATTTTCCTTAGTACTATATCCAGTCATTCCCAAATATCCAATAACATCACCTGCAGTAACTTTTGAGCCTTCAGCAAGTCCAGAAACATATGGATGATTTTTTCTTAAATGAGCATAGTAATAATATCTTTTTCCATCTAAACTTCTAATACCAACACGCCAACCACCGTACTGATTCCAGCCTAAATGTTCAATAGTGCCAGACTCAACAGCAATAATAGGAGTGCCAATACTCCCCATCAAATCATTTCCTAAATGAGTACGTTTAAAACCATAAGATCTAGAAGCACCAAAGTCATCATAATGACTGAAACTGTAGTTTTTTGCAATAGGCAAAAAAGCTTTCAAACCATACCTATTTTCAAAATTAGTAGTACCATCATCAGATGAATCTTCAATAGAATAATTGCCAATAAATCCACCCAAAACAGCAGAATATGCATTAAAATAATAGTTATAATATTTCATATTTTGAGTCATATCTTGCATTGATTTACCACTTTTTAATTGTTCAATTAACTTATCCAAATCATTCTGTTTAAAATTCTTAAAATTTCCACCATTTTTACAAGCCAAGTAAGACAGTAATTCTATCCAATTATATTTTATTTCTGAATCAGAATTATGAGAATCTATATCCAGTTTAGCGGTCTTTGATAAAGCATCAGCGGTTATATTAAAATCAACCCATTTAATAAAATTACCATCAGAAGATTCGGATATAGAAGAATTAGAATACTTATTCCAAAATAACTCAGGACCGAAATTAGCTGATTTTGAAATAAAAATATAACTTGCTAAAATTATGATAACTAGTAAAATTGTTATTATAAAGTAAAATTGTTTACTTATTTTCAAGGTTTTTACAATCATTTAAGTTCCTCCAAATTAAAGAGAGTTATTAAAATATATTAATGTAAAAAATTTTTTATGCAAGTAAAAATTGCTTTAATTATGTAAATATGATATAATTGTTTTATCAATAAGATGTATTTCAATTAGGAGGTAGCTAAATGAAAGAAGAGAGATTACCAAAAAGCATTGTATACGGATTAGATAAATTCCGGGAACCAATGGTAAAGAAAAAAACACTAGAAGGTATAGACGAAATTCAATACCTTAATGTGGGACCTAAATCTATCATCAAAACTCATGGACACCAAGACCAATGGGAAGTATGGGTATGGATTTCTGAAAAAAAGGCATATATATGCCCAAAAAAAGAAAAACATGCGTGTATTAATGATAGTGAGGAAAGCATAGTCCTTATGGCTATAAAAGGGCATAGTGATTATTCATTTGAAAACCTTAAGGAAGTGTTCAATGATTTAGGTTTTTATGTTATAAAAGGTGATCTGAATGCTTAAGGGGGGTGTATACACCCCTTAAAAATTTTTTTTATGAATTTATTGAGATAATTAGTAAAATAGAATATAATACATAAATCAATAAGTAAAAGAAAGGAAGAAAAAATATGAATAAGTACATGAAAATTGCAAAAGAAAACGCAGACAACGGAATAGCAAATAAAGAAGGTGGACCATTTGGTGCCGTAATAACTGACAAAAAAGGTAACATAATTGCAAATGAAAATAATAAAGTATTAAAAAACAATGACCCAACAGCACATGCAGAAATAGTGGCAATTAGAGAAGCATGCAAAAAACTAAACACATATGATTTATCAGAATACATATTATACACATCATGTGAACCATGTCCAATGTGCTTATCAGCAATAATATGGGCAAACATAAAAGAAGTCTACTATGGATGCACAAAAGAAGATGCAGGAAACATAGGATTCAGAGATGATATCATTTATGATTATCTAAAAGGCAACAACAAAGATTTAATACATCTAACACACTTAGATAGAGAAGAATGTTTAAAAACATTTGAAAAATATAAAAAAGAAAATGGAACTATATATTAAAAAGTAGACATAAAGTATTGAAAAGAAAGTAAAACTATGATAAAATATTGAATTAACTATTAAAAGAAACGGAGAAAAAATAAAATGGAAAATTCAAAAATAATAAACAAATTTTATCTAGATAAAGAAAAAGATATAATAATAAACCTATATCAAACAAATGAAGATGAACTAACATATATACTAGAAACACCAAACCATGGAACAGGAAATCTAATAACAAACCTAGCAAAAATATGTAATCTAGAAACAACAAAAAACGAAAAAAATATGAAAATTATAAAAGGAATAATACCAGCAAGTATAAATGGAGACAATGAAGAAGTTTACATATTTAGGCTAGGAGGAATAAAAATAGCAAATATATACACAGATGGAAGAATAGAAATAAAAGCCACAATTCCAGCAATAAGTAAAACTTTAATGTCACAAACCAAAAGATATAACTTAAGTATAAACCAAACATTAGTAAAATCATACATACTAAAAAAAGCAAAATTCAGAACAGACTTACATACACATATGAATGCAAATTTATCAGCAGACTGTTTAATAGCATTAGGAATAAAACATCAAGTTAGATATCCATTATATTATATTAAAAAAATCAATTTAGAAATAACAAAAGAGCAAGAAAAAGAAATATATGAACAAAGAAAAGAAGTTGAAAAACAATTTGAAAATTCTGAGTTACAAGGAAAATATCTGACAAGAAGAATAGATGATAACACATTCATAAACTTTGCAGACTTAATATTAAACAACCTAGAAAATGCAGATGAAAATATACAAAAAATAAGAAAAAGCTTAGAAATATTAAAAGACGGACAAGCAGTATTCACAAATCTTGAAAAACTATATTTATATAGATATGTTTTTGCAAGAGGAATAGAAAGCGAAGAAAAAATAAATCTAGAAAAAAATAAAATAGAACAAATTCCAGATAAAGAAATAAAAGAAATACTAAATAAAATGATAGAAGATTCAAAAGAAAACAGTCCATATGCAAAAAACAATTTAAGACAAGACAAATTGTTATGGATAGCAAGAGAATATAAAAAACAAGGGATATATTATATAGAAATTGCAGATAGTCATTTATGTGAAAAGGGAATGAAATCAATAAGCCTATTAGAAGATGTACATGGAATAATGCCACAAATAGAAAAAGAAACAGGAGTAAAAATCAGATTTTTAGCAGCAATAAGAAGAATTCCGCTTACAATAATAAAAGATGCAAAAACAAGTAGTAACTATTTAAGAGAAAACCTAAATGTACTAAAAGCAGTATCCAAAAGCCCATATGTAGTAGGAAGTGACTTTATAGGAGAAGAAATAAATGATATATCAGAACTAAAACCAGCAATAGAAGAAATTGTCCAATATGCATGCAATGAAGACAATGGATATACAATAAGAATACATGCTGGTGAAAATGATAGCTTAAAGGATAATGTAAGAAAATCAATTGAATGTGTAAAACAAAGTCTAAAGCCAGGACAAAAAATGCCAAGAATAAGAATAGGACATGGATTATATACAGCAAAGTTAGACTCAAAAGAAGGCCAAAAACTAATCCAAGAAATAAAAGAGGCAGGTGCTGTACTAGAATTTCAATTAACATCAAATGTAAGATTAAATAATTTAAGCAACTTAAAAAATCATCCAATAAAAAAATATCTAGATAATGACATTAAATGTGTTCAAGGAACAGATGGTGGAGGATGTTATGGAACAGATACGGTTGATGAACAACTTGCAATACAAAATTTGTTAGGATTAAGTAATGATGATTTCCTAAAAATGAGAAAAGTTGAAGATGAAATAATAGAACATGAAAACAAATACTTTGAAGAAAAAAGTAAAAAATTCAACGAATTTTTAGCAGGAAGAACAATAAGAGAAGCTATATTAGAATTAGAAGATAAAATAGAAGAAGAAAACAAAAACAATCGTATACCATTAAGAATAAATCATAACATTGAATCAGAAAAGATATTAAAAAACAAAATAAAAAAATTGCCAGAAGACAAAATACCAATAATAATTGCCGGAGGAAGTTTTAACGCAAAAAATAGAGTAACACAAACAACAGAAGCCGGAATACAAATGTTAGAGGAATTAATACAAAAGATAGATAATAAGAAAGTATATTTTGTAATTGGACATAAAATGGAAGGATATGAAAAAGCAATAATAGACATATCAAAAAAATTACATAAGAAATTTGAAATATATGCAATTATCCCTAAAATGGTATCAACAGAAGAGGCTAATAAACTTATGGATACAGCAATTACAGGAATTCGAATATCAACAGAAAATGAAGGATTGGGAATATATAAAAGTTTTAACTATGAAATATTTGAAAGAAGAAGCTCAGTAGTTATTGCATTTGATGGCAATTCACCAGTTTCAAACCTAATACAAGAAGCTAAAAATGGAAAAGGTAAAGCAAAAATATATGTAAATGAAGACAATTACAATCTAAGAGTAAAAGCAAAAACTTTACAAGGATATGTAACATCATTCAAAATGGGAGATAATATTATTAATAAAATTTTAGAAGATAATATCGAACTAATTTAAGCATAAGTTTTAAATTGTAACATTGTAATTAATATTATCATAAATGGAATAAAATAATTATTTACATTATAGTATTAAAATGATATAATAGTACAGCAAAAAATCAAAGGAGGACTTAGAAATGCGGAAAGCAAAACTTTTTTATGAAGGGAATAATTTCCTTTTAGTAAAAAGAAGAGGAGGAGGAGGTCCAATTATTATTCAGACATCTGGATATACAATGGATAGAAAGGCTATTAATGAAAGTTGGATTGTAACTCAGCTTAGAACTGTTCTACATAGGAATAGAAGCAGATTACCAGATCCATTTATAATGGATCACATGTTGCCATGTTATGAAAGGCTAAATGCTACAGTATTAGAGTTATATATAAAACCAAGCTGTAAAAGTTTGGAAGCCCTGACAGAGGAATTCTCTGTGTATTATGAAAGACGTTGCAAACAAATAATACTCTTAGGTCACTCAAAAGGTGGTCTTGTGATGGCGGCAGCACTTGAACGGATATATAAGAAAACAACGGCAATATTAGTTGCTCCAACATTTGGCACTGTTACAGGAAACGAAGATGCAATGATTGATAGGTTGGAGGAAAATAAAGGCAATGGATTTTTTGAAACTTTAGAAACAGGTTTTTTAAAAAAGGTAGTAAAAATCACCTCAAGTAGAAGATTTGTAGACAGAGATATGTATTATACATCTGACTTTGTTGCCGAAACTAAAAGAATGTTTAGTAATTTAAAATATCATAATATTGTAAATATAGTGGCTAGATGTCCAGAACTGGCTAAACAAAAGTCGATAAAAACTAAAATATTTATTGATTTTGGCAAAAGACTTGGACTTAGTCCAGAAGAAAGTGATGGAATGGTAGAAACAGCAAATCAAGAAATTACAAAAGAGTTTATAAAAATGTCTATTGATATTCAGGCAATTCATCCAACAGCACTGGAAAGTGCAAACAACATCATTGATGATGTACTTCGTAAAGAAGAATTCTCCAAAGCTTAAAGCGAGGCAATAGCGAGTGCTATTGCGGAAATAAAACCAGTACTTTCACATGAAGAAAGTACTGGTTTTGTAGTTCCAGGAAAGGAATAAAAAGAACTGACACATTACCAAATGGTTATAACATGATTGTAAATAGTTTAAAAGATGACTTAAATAGAACCAAAGCAATATGCTGGAATGCAAAAATGACACAATATTAAAAATTAAATAAAAATACTTACAAAAAAATTTAAAATATGCTATAATGCTAATGAAAAAAGAATGATTTAAAACTAAATCACGCAAAAAAAATAAATGAAGAAAGGAGTGTATGGTCTATTTAAGTTATTAAATATATCATACAAGAGAAAAGATGGAAATAAACGAAGAAAAAAGAATTAAATTTATGGAATATGCAGGAAAAAGAGTAAATAATGTTTTACACGATATACAAATATTAGAACCTATGGCAAGAAGTAACTCATACGATTTTACAAAAGAGGATGTAGAAAAAATGTTTACAGCAATGCAAAATATGTTAGACTCTGTAAAAGAAGAATATAATAAAAAATTTGAGCAAAAAGCTAAAGCCGAAAAAAAACTATTTTCTTTTGATGATGTGATTGTACCTTCACAAGATAGTGAAAATATTACAGATGACGATATAACAGAAAATAACCCAATTGTATAATATTATTAATTAATAAGTATATATGCTCTATTTGCACAACATTTAATAAATAGTAATGTTATATGTAATTACATATTGTTGTATTGCAAAAACTTTATAATGGCGTATCCTTTACAAATATTTTTTGTAGGACCATTAGTTAGAAATATTTTTAGGATGATATTTAAAAAATAGTTAGTGAAAAATATTTAATTTATACATTAATACCAATACATTATAATAAAAAATTATGGTCTATTGTAAATTAAAAGGCTATTTTTGTTGAAAGTTATATGCTCTTATGATAATATATGTAAAAATAAATAATATTTGAAAGGGCGATTATAAATGAAGGTATTAAGTTTAACTGAACCATATGCAACTATAATAAAAGAAGGCAAGAAAACAATCGAAACACGAAGTTGGAAAACTAATTACAGAGGTAAGTTATATATTCATGCAAGTTCTACTAAAATTCCAAAAGAATACAGAGAGAATAAAGATTTAATGAACTTGGTTGACATTAATAATTTAAACTATGGTTATATAGTCTGTTCATGTGAATTAATTGATTGTGTAGAAATGACTGAAGAATTTATCGAAAAAGTAAAACAAAATAAAGAAGAGTACATATCTGGGATTTATGACATAGGTAGATATGCTTGGATTTTAAAGAATATTCAAATTCTTGATAAACCTATTAAAGCAAAAGGACATCTTGGAATATGGAATTTAGATGAATAAATTACAATTTATAAAAAAACTAAAACACCAATCAAGGTGTTTTTTTTATAAGAAAATAATAAAAAAGTTACAAGGAGATTAAATATGGAATTAAGAGATTTATATGATGAAAAAAAAGAATTAACGGGAGAAACAAGTAAACAAGGTATAATAACAGAAATCAAAGAAGAACTAGGGATTAATGTAATAGAACAAAATATTAAACTATTGAAAACAATAAAAACTAAAGATGATTTTGTAGACATTTATTATTTAAGAGAAGATATAGATATAAAAAAAATAAAAATTCAAAAAGAAGAAGTAGAAAATGTGAAATGGGCAACTATAGATGAGATAAATGAATTAATAAAAAATGAAGATTTTTCTGAAAGTCATACTGAATTTTTTAAGTTATGCTTGGAATATTTTAAATTTTAATAGAAGATAATAAATGTCAAATAAAATAATTATATTTGATTTTCTATAAATGAGATGCTATTCTATAGTGTTACAATTGATGTGAAATAAAAAATATAGAAAAATATGGAAAACAAGTAAAACTAATGGGATAAAAATGAGGTAAGTTCAAAAATACTGTAGGAATTCATTTGATAAACTCCTACAGTATTAACTGTTTTGGTGCACCAGGAGGGATTCGAACCCCCGACCTTCCGGTTCGTAGCCGAACACTCTATCCAACTAAGCTACTGGTGCATACACTATATTATAAATACTTTTAATAAAATTTTCAATACTTTTTCAAAAATTTTTACATTTTTCCAGAAAATTCATTGACAACATAACTTTTTTGTGTTATTATAATTATTGTCCAAAAGTAATGGGTCAATAGCTCAGTTGGATAGAGCACACGCCTTCTAAGCGTGGGGTCGGGGGTTCGAATCCCTCTTGGCCCACCATATACTAGAAACCATACAGATATTTCTAAAATATCTAGTATGGTCTTTTTCATTCTTAAAACACAAACTAAAAGACTAAAACTCCAAAATAAGGGTATAACTAATAGTGGTATACAAAAAAGCAAAAATAAATAGAAAATCCCAAAAAATCAATAATCCTTTTGACTTTTATCTATTTATTGTTCGTATTACCAATTGGTTTAAAACCCTGCAATGCCTTGATATACTTTAATAAGATAGGATTGTTATAATATGGAGGTATATAAAATGAAATCATTAAAGAAACTAGATATAGACAAAGTACTAGGAGAAGTATTCAAGGAATATAGAGTAAAAAATAAATTAACACAAGAAAAAATAGCAGAAAAACTAGGAATATCAGTAAAATATATTTCAAGAATTGAAAATGGAACAGGAGGAGTAAAAGTAGAAACACTTGTAAACTATATGAACATTTTAGGAATAACTCCAAACGTAATATTTGAAAAATTAATAGTAAATAAACAATTAGAAAGCCAATTACAACTTTCAAAAAAAGCAAGTAAACTATCAGAAGAAAAAATAGACTTTGTAGTTTCTGTAATTGATTTATTAGAAAATTTATAAAAATTAAAACTAAAAACAAAATTTATAAAAAACCAAATTATTAGAAAAATTTAATAATTTGGTTTTTTATATAAAATTTTATTATACAGAAATTGCTTAAAGCAAACTTATTCTATTCCATCCAAAAAGCTTTATAAGTTTCAAAAGCAGAATATATATCAAATTTACTTGTAACCTCATAAGGAGCATGCATAGAAAGAACAGGAACACCACAATCAATAACATCAGTTCCCTTATTAGCTAATATATAAGCAATAGTTCCTCCACCGCCAATATCAACCTTTCCAAGTTCTGCAATTTGATATCTAATATCATTTTTCTCTAAAACATTTCTAACCCAAGCAACATATTCTGCATTGGCATCAGAAGCACCAGATTTTCCTCTAGCACCAGTATATTTATTAAGGCTTATACCTTTACCAACAAAACCAGCATTTAATTTATCTGAAACAGATGCATAAATTGGATCAAAACCAGCATCAACATCAGAAGATAACATCTTTGAAAAACAGAAAACTTTATCTAATAAATTTGGTCTATTAACACCTAATTTATTTAATAATTCTGAAATAAAGAAATCAAACATATGAGATTCCATACCAGTATTTCCCATACTACCAATTTCCTCTTTATCAGACAAAATACAAACTGCTGTATTTTTAACATTTTCCAAAGTCATTAAAGCGGCAAGAGAAGAATAAGCACAAACTTTATCATCTTGTCCGTATGCTGCAACTAAACCTGCATCAAAACCTAAACTTCTTGCCTTAAAAGCTGGAATAATTTCTAATTCTGAGCTTTGTAAATCAGCCTCAACAATTCCGTACTTTTGATTTAAAATATTTAAAATATTTAATTTTACTTTTTCCTTAGCATCTTTATCTTGATAAGGAATACTACCAATTAAAACATTTAAATCCTCTCCATCAATACCATTTTTTAATTTTTTCTCCATTTGTTCTTGAGCCAAATGAGGTAATAAATCAGTTATTGTAAAAATTGGGTCATCCTCATCTTCACCAATATTAACAGTTATTTTTTCACCATTAGGTTTTACAATTACACCATGAATACTAAGAGGAATAGTAGTCCATTGATATTTTTTTATTCCACCATAATAATGAGTCTTAAAATATGCTAATTCAGAATCCTCATAAAGTGGATTTGGTTTTAAATCTAATCTAGGTGAGTCAACATGAGAACCAATTATATGGATACCGTTTTCAATATTCTCAGAACCAATAATTGCTAAATACATACTTTTCCCTCTATTAACAAAATAAACTTTGTCACCAGGTTGTAATTTTTCAAAATCAGAAATATCTTTAAAACCATTTTCTTGAGCCATCTTTGTAGCCTCAACTATAAACTCTCTTTCAGTTTTAGCCCTATTTAAAAAATTCATATAATCTTTTGAAAAATTGAAAATAGCTTCTTTTTTTCTAGTATCAACTGTATTCCAACCATTTTCTTTTTTATGAAATAGTTTTTCTTCTAAATTTTCTCCCATTTCAAAATCCTCCTTTGTTTTATTTTTTTAAAGTATATCACTATAATTTTTATTTTTCCACCTTTTTTTGTATTTATTAAATTTTTTAGTAAATACTAGTTATGATTTACAATATTAAAATTAAAGTTCAAAATAAAGGAGGTTCAAAATGAACTCAATATGGCTAAGTGAGAACAAACAAAACAACCAATATAACCAATTAGCAGAAGATAAAACAACTGATGTATGCATAATTGGAGCTGGAATATTTGGAATAACATGCGGATACTATTTAGCAAAAGCAGGATTAAAAGTAACCATAATAGAAAAAGATGAAATTGGAAGCAAAGCCACAGGACACACAACAGCAAAAATAACATCACAACATGGCTTATTTTACACATATCTATACGAAACATATGGAGAAAAACTAGCAAAGGATTACTTAAATGCAAACCAAGAAGCAATAGAAAATATAAAACAAATAATAGAAGATGAAAAAATAAATTGCGATTTTGAAATACAATCAAGTTTTGTATATACAACAAATAAATCAGAAGTAAACAAAATAAAAAAGGAAGTAGATATTTTAAATTCACTGGGATTTCCAGCAAATTTTGCAACAAAAATAGGATTACCATTTGAAATAGAAGGAAGTGTACAATTCAAAGACCAAGCGCAATTCAATCCAATAAAATATATAAACGGATTAGCAAAAATCATTACAAAAAACAATGGACAAATATATACAAACACAACAGCAAATGATGTAAAACAAGACGAGGAATCATTTTACACACTTACTGAAAGAGGGACAATAAAATCAAAATATGTAATAATTGCAACACACTACCCAATTATAAACTTCCCAGGAATATATTTCTTAAAAATGTATCAATCAACATCATATGTAATAGGAGTAGACCCCAAAAAAACACTATCAAACGGAATGTATATAAGTGCAACACAACCAACATACTCATTCAGAACAGCAAATTATAACGGAAGAAAAATTTTACTATTAGGAGGAGAAAGCCACAAAACAGGAACAGAATCAACATATGAAAACACATATGGAAAACTAGAAAACTATGCAAAACAATTATATCCAAGCTGTGAAATATTATTTAGATGGGACACACGAGACTGTATAACATTAGATAAAATTCCCTATATCGGTAAATTTTCAAGCACAATGGAAAACATATATGTAGGAACAGGATTTAATAAATGGGGAATGACGACATCAAATGTTGCAGCAAACATTATATGTGATATGATTTTAGGAAAACAAAACAAATATGCATATGTTTTTGATTCAACACGAATAAAACCAATAAAAAACAGAACAGAAGTAAAAAATATGATTACAGAATCAATTAATTCGATTGCAATCAAAAAACTAAAAGACTCAAACATTACTTTTGAAGAAATTCCAAACAACTCTGGAGGAATTATAAACATCAATAATCAAAAAGTAGGAATTTACAAAGACACAACACGGAAATATATTTGCAGTTAGGCCAATTTGCACACATTTAGGCTGCTTACTTTCTTGGAATGATACAGACAAAACATGGGATTGTCCATGTCATGGTTCAAGATTTGACTTTATGGGAAAGAATCTTTATGATCCAGCAGTAAAAAACCTAGAAATTTTCAATATTTTTTAAAGATTTTTTGAATTTATTATTGACTTATTTGTGCTGTTTTGCTACAATCACTTTAAATTCATATATTTATATTATTATTTATTGAACTAGATTTCTTCAGTTGCGAATAATCTAGTTCTTCTTTTTATAATATAGAAATATTAATTAGGTATTTTATACAAGAAATAATTATAAAATGTAGGTGAAATAAATGTACTATTACACATATATGTTAAGATGTGAAGACAATTCTATATATACAGGAATGACAAATAATTTAGAAAAAAGAATAGAAGAACATATAACAAAAAGTAAAAACGGAGCAAAATACACAAAATCACATAATGCCATAAAATTAGAAACAGCATGGAGAAGTAAAGACAAGTCATTAGCGTGTAAGTTAGAATATTATATAAAAACATTAAATAAACAACAAAAAGAAAGTTTAATAAAAGGACAAAAACTTTCAACATATTTATCAGGAAAAGTTGATTGTAGAAGATATAAAAAAATTTAAGATAAAGAATAGTTGGGGAAAAAGTGAAACGAATTGCGGATATTGGGTAGCAACTCCTTCATGGATGAAAAAATACCTATACCAAATAGTTGTAAAAGAAGAATATATGTTAAAAGAAGAAATTGAAATGTTAAAGTCAAAACCAATTGAGTTGAATATATGGGATTCATTGGCAGAATTAACATAAGATAAAAATAGTATGTGTGTTTAAGATGCACATACTATATCTTTTTGATTCAATCCATTTTGGAAAGCCAATAATTGACGAAAATTAAATGTTTTTTACATAAAAGTTAATGATTTTTTTTAAATTTTTATAAAATTGTTTAAAAAAAATGTCATATATAATATAATTAAATTGAATATAACTAATCAAGGAGAAATAAAATGAGTATATATGATGAAATAAAAAGCCCACTTGATAATAATGAAACATTAAAAAAAATATTAGATATTTATGTAAATGGAAGAGTAAGTGGTGGTTCAAAATTAATAGAAAATGGAGAGGAATTATATAAAAGACTTATTGATTATGATTATGAACAAGAAGATAGTCAAGATAATTATGCTGATAAATTTTATCAATATATAAAATTACCTAATCTTAATAAATTATATAAAAATATTAGTAAAATGGATTTCAAAGTTTTTGATTCTCAAGTGGAAAATATAAGGAAGAAAATTGAATCCCAACCGATTTCAGAAATGGAAAAAAAAGAAAGAATTTCTGAGCTATATTTTAAAACAATATATCCATTATCACGATTTAAATTTCTTTTTAAATTTTTTGAGAACTATAGCGATATTGATAAAGTATATTATGAACAAGGATTAGTCTATATACAAAATATATTAGATAATATAGAGCTTTATCCTTCATTAGAACAAGAAAATATGAAAAAACTACAAGAATTAAATTTGACAGAGCAACAAATTGAAATGAGAAGAAGATTAATTGAGTTTAGAAGAAAAATGAATCATAAATTCTTTGGGGGAGATGGAGTTATGGGATTTCATGTTAATCCTCAAAATTTACATATATATGATATTGATAGAAAAAGAGAAAATGATGAACTTAAATTTTATATCAATGCTGGCATAGATACTTATAAATTTGCATCTCTTTTTCAAGAAAGATGTGAAAGTTTAGATATTAATTATTATTTTAAGGTAGTAAATGCAGATAAATATGAAGAATATAAAAGAAATGACAGAATGTGTATATATACTGAATTTAAAGATGCAGATACATTTTTAAGTATAATAAAAGAATTAAAAGAGCAGAATCCTGATATAAAATTTCAAAAACCACCTCTTTTAGCAGGAACGATTGATAATTTTATAGGTGTTGGAACAGACCATATAACAAAGGGAGGAAGGTCATATAATGTGCAAATGTCAAATATTTGCTTTGCTTCAATAACTAAAATATTTGAGAAAGTACCAAGAGAAAAAATATTTGAAACAATAAAAATTTATCCTGAAATGATAGATAAATTAAAAAATGAAATTAAGTATAGAGCTAAAAATATTGGATTATCAGAAGATAAAATTTGTATAAAAGAAGGCATTGAACAAAAGTTAGGACAAAATCAAAATGAAAGTAATTTTAAAAATCAAAGCCAACAATTAAGAAGGGGTAAAATTTTAGACTTGGAAGAAATAACTACTGAAGAATTAGAGCTTTTTTGAAGAGAATAATTAAATCTAATGAGTTAAAAAAAGAAGAATCAAGAAAAATTGAATTAATTTCTAAAATAATAGAAGCACAAAAGGAAGGAAGAGAGTTGTAGCAGAAATTAAAAGATGCAGAAGAAAAAAAGGAGAAAGGTTATCATGAACAATAATTTACCTCAAAAATATTGAATTAATAGAAAAAGGTTGAATATGGAAATTTAACTTAAGCTAAATATATGGAATGGCTTGAAAAACAATAGGAAATATATTGGAGAATAAGTATGGAAGAAAAAATTATTATAAGAAGGGCCAAAATAAATGATTTCCAAGGTATTCATAAATTAATTATGCAAGTACATAAATTACTTGTAAATGAGAAAAATGATATATAAGGATGTTGATCCTATGAATTATGATGAGTTTAAAACTGAATTATCAAATAGCAATAATATATATTTAGTTGCTGAATTGGAAAATGAAATTGTAGGTATTTGTTTTTCTAATATAAAAGAAATATCAAATAATAAAATCATGAAAGATAGAAAATTTTTGCATATTGAGAATATCTGTATTGATAAAAAGCATCAAAAAAAGGGAATTGGTAAAAAATTATATAATCAAATTATACAATTAGCCAAAGAAAAAAATATTAAAAATATAGAACTAATGGTATGGGAATTTAATGAAAATGCAATAAAATTTTATAAAAATTTGGGAATGAGTATAAAAAATTTAAAATTTGAACAAAAAATCAACTAATTGTTAAAATCTTACTATAAAAAATTGACTTTTTTTTAAAATGTGTGTATAATATAGATAGAAAATGAGAGCCACAGAAATGTGGCTACCACATAAATTGTTTTAGCAACACATTCCAACCGACGAAAGCAGAATGTGTTGTTTTTTATTGTTTATTAGTCCACATTATGTATATAATACACAACAAGGCTACGTTTACAGTTATTGATAACATAAATCCTAATATTATGAATAGTAAGAAATTTACCATAAACAACCACCTCCTTGCTCTCGATTATATAGAGTATTGAAAGTGGTAGCCCAACATATCTGCTATCTCATTTTCTATGCATAATACTATATAACATTTTCTACTAAAAAACAAGCAAACATAGTAAAATTTTACAACTTTATTAAATTATACATTTAAAAAAGTGTCCGTAAAACCGATATATAGCTGAAAATGCTATTTTTAGGCAAAAAAATAAACTACCCATTTTTGGATAGTTTATTACAATTAATGGTCGAGGTGACAGGGATCGAACCTGCGACCTCATGGTCCCAAACCACGCGCGCTACCAACTGCGCTACACCTCGAAATTAAACAAAATTGCTCAACGCTCATATATAATAACACATTTTAAAAACATTTGCAAGAACTTTTATAAAAAAAAATCAAAAATATCCCAAAAAATTATTATAAATCACAATTTTAATAATTCTGATAAAAAATTCTGAACAAACAATTTCCGTAATGTGAAATCTTTGTGAAAAACTTTACAAGCCAAAAACAAAATGATATTATAAAAACAACAAAAGCAAGACAAAAGTCTTACGAAAAATAATAATGTAAGGAGGAATTTCTCGTGATTGAAGTAAAAAACATCACAAAAAAATACGGAAGCTTCACAGCCGTAGATAATATCAGCTTCAAAATAGAAGAAGGTGAAATAATAGGACTACTTGGCCCAAACGGAGCAGGAAAAAGTACAACAATGAACATGATAACAGGGTACATTGAGCCAACAGAAGGAGAAATAAAAGTAGAAGGGTATGACATATCAAAAAAACCAAAAAAAGCAAAAGCACAAATAGGATACATGCCAGAAGGAGTCCCACTATATTCAGACCTAACAGTAAAAGAATTTGTAACATACATGGCCGAACTAAAAAAAGTAGACAGAAAAACAAGAAAAGAAAAAGTAGAAAAAATAATTGAACAAACAGGCCTAAAAGATGTAGAAAAGAAGCTAACTCGTAATCTATCAAGAGGATACAAACAAAGAGTAAGCATGGCAGGAGCACTAGTAGGAGAACCCAAAATCCTTATATTAGATGAACCAACAGTAGGACTAGACCCAAAACAAATAACAGAAATAAGATCATTAATAAAAGAATTAGGAAAAACACATACAATAATACTAAGCTCACACATTCTATCAGAAGTAAGTCAAATCTGTAACAAAGTAATAATCATAAATAAAGGAAAAATTGTAGCAATAGACACACCAGAAAATCTAGAAAAGAAAGTAGAAAGCAACAATACAACATATGTAACAGTAGAAGACACAGAAAACAAAATAGAAACAATGAAAGAAAAAATACCAGAAATCAAAGATATCAAACTAATAAAAGAAAATGAAGATGGTACAAAAGAATATGTACTAGAATCAGACAAAGATGTAGATTTAAGAAAAATAGTGTTTAATGAATTTGCAAAAGAAAATATAACAATATTCGAAATGAAAAAAGCAGACACAACACTAGAAGACGCATTTATGAAATTGATAGAAGGAGGAGAAAAATAATGTGGGCAGTTATCAAAAAAGAATTTAAATCATATTTTTATACACCAATTGGTTACATATTTATCGGAGTATTTTTAATAGCATTTAGTATATCATTTTACTTTAGTGTAATAAGCTCTGGAAATGTAAACTTTGAATACATTTATTACACTTTACCAACAATATTAGTATTAGCATTTATAATACCATTACTAACAATGAGGTCATTTTCAGAAGAAAGAAAAACAGGAACAGAACAACTATTATTAACATCACCAATTAGTATAACAAAAGTTGTTTTAGGAAAATTTATAGCAGCATTATTAATAGTAATAATTACTGAATTATGTACATTTATGTATTTCGGAATTTTATGCCATTATGGAGTTCCAAAATTAACAACAACATTTGCAACATTACTAGGATTCTTATTATTTGTAATGTCATATATCTCATTTGGTATGTTAACATCAAGTTTAACAGAAAACCAAATAATAGCAGGAATAATCTCAATAGGATTTTTCATAATAACATGGGTTTTACCAGAATTCAATTCAAATTTAGAAAGTTTTTCTTTCATAAATATGTTTTATAAATATACACAAGGACAAATAGACATAGGAAATACAGTTACATTTTTAACATTTACAATTACATGTTTATTATTAACAATAACAGTAATGCAAAGAAGAAAAAGTGTAAAATAAAAAAGAATAAAATTTGGATGTTTGTATATATAAAGTATATTCAAATTTATGACTTTAAGGAAAGGAATGGTAAAAAAAGTGAAAGAAGATAAAAAGACAGAAAAAGTAAATAAAAAAGAGACAGAAAAAATGAGCAAAGAAGAAAAAAAGGCTAAAAAAGCAGTAGAAAAATCAAGCAAAAAAGAAAAGAAACAAAAAGCTCAAAAAGAAAAAAAACCAAATAAATTTATAGAAACAATAAAGAAAAAATGGTTAATAAATGGAACAAAAACATTTATATTAGTAGTAATAATTCTAGCAGTATTTGTTGGAATCAGCGTACTAATGAAAAAACTAAACTTAACACCAATAGACCTAACAGAAGACAAACTATTTACACTAACAAGTGAAAGCAAAGACAAAGTAAAAGATATAGACAAAGACATAAATATCTATTTTGTAGGTTACTCAGATGATGATTCTACACTTGATCTAGCAAAACAATACACAAAAGTAAACGAAAAAATTAAAGTAGAAGCAGTAACACAAGATAGCAGACCAGATTTAGTACAAAAATATGGAATAGAGACATCAAGCGAAGGAATAATAGTAGAATGTGGAGATAACTACAAAGTGCTAGCATCAAGTGATCTATACACACATGATTCAACAACATATGAATCAGTAAATGTAGCAGAAGAAAAGCTAACAGCAGCAATCAGATCAGTATCAGTAGAAGAATTACCAAAAGTATATTTCTTAAGTGGATATAGTTCATTTACACTAACAAGTGGAATGCAATACTTAAATATGTATTTACAAAATGAAGTAAATCAAGTTGAAACATTAGACATATTATCAACAGGAAAAGTACCAGATGATTGTAGTACATTAGTAATAGCATCACCAGAAAAGGACTTTGATGATGTTGCAACAAATGCAATAACAGAATATATAAACAAAGGTGGAAACATCTTATGGTTAAATGCAGCAATAGCAAAACAACTAGACTTACCAAATGTAAACAAAATATTAGCATTATATGGTGTAAAACCATTTGAAATAGGAATAATAAGAGAAACAGACTCAAGCAAAATGGTATCAAACTCACCAGACTTAATAATGCCAGAAATACAATATGCAGATGCAACAAATAAACTATATGACTCAGAAGGAGTTATATTCATAAATGCAACAAAAATAAATGTTGCAAGTGATGAAGAACTAGAAAGCTTAGATACAACAAAAACAGCATTAGTAAAAACAAGTGAAAAGGCATATTTTAGAACAAACTTTGAAAATCAATCTAATTCAGCACAAGATGGAGAAGAAACAGGAGAATTTCTAGTAGGTGCTCAATTTGACAAAATTGTAACAAAAGCAGATGAAGAAAATAATACAAAAGAAGTAAAATCAAAATTAATAATATATGGAGAAAACTACTTCGTATCTGACTATCAATTAACACAATCAACACAAACACCAATGATTGCATATAGACAAAATAAAGATTTAGTTCTAAACTCAATAGCTTACTTAGCAGACAGAGAAGAAGATATTACTGTAAGAAAGAGTACAGGAGCTGTTACTTATACAGCAACAGAACAAGAAAACAAAATAATATTAGCCATAATTACATTTGTACCATTACTAATAATTGTAATAGGAATTATCGTTTGGGCTAATAGAAGAAGAAAAAAATAGGTATAATTAAAAAGCAAGTCCCATAAAATAATATGGGGCTTATTTTTTACGCGAAAATAGTAAAAATGGATCATGAAAGGAACGTAACTTTTATGAATATTTTAAAAGTAGTATTTGTCATAATTGGAACTTTAATAGGAGCGGGATTTGCATCAGGGCAAGAAATATATACATTTTTCTTCTCATATGGAATTAAAGGAATGCTAGGAATTATAATATCAAGCACAATTATAGGGTTAACAATATACAAAACTTTCAAAATAATAGAAAAAAATAATATTAAAAACTATAAGGAATTTTTAGATTTTTTTATAAAAAATGAAAAAATAAAAGAACTAATAAATTCAATTATAAACATATTTATTTTAGTATCATTTTATGTAATGATAGCAGGATTTGGAGCATATCTAGAACAAGAAATAAATTTAAATAATTTTATTGGAAGCAGTATTTTAGCAATATTGTGCATCATTTTATTTAAAACAAATATAAATGGAATTGTAAAAATAAATGAAATACTAATACCAATTTTAATATTAGTTGTATTAGTAATACGGAATAGTAAATATCCAGAACATTAATATAGGGAATTTAAACAATTATATAATATCACAAAAAAGTGAGAGTTTAACACAAAATTGGTTTATTACAAGTATTCTATATGCAAGTTATAACTGTGTATTATTAATACCAGTGCTAATCTCAATAAAAGAACTTATATCAAACACAAAAAATATAAAATACATTGCAATTATAGTAAGTGCAATCTTAATTATATTACTAACAATAGTATTTCTATTTTTAATAAATGTAGATGTTGATATAAAACAATTACAAATGCCCGCAGTATATGCCATAAATAATATATGGCCAGGAATAAAAAAAGTATATGGAATTATTATTTTAATTTCCATTTTTACAACTGCAATTTCTTTAGGCATAGGATTTTTAAAAAATGTTGTAAGCAATAAAAAAAGCTTTAATGTCATTTCAATTTTAATGTGCATGAGTGCAATTATATTTTCTGGTTTTGGCTTTTCAAATTTAGTCAATTTATTGTATCCAATTTTAGGAATCTTGGGGTTAGTACAAATAATTCTAATAATTAGTAAAAAATAAGAAAAATTATTTAAGGTGAAAATTAATATTATAAAATAAAAAGTCATGAATTTTTTAATACATGGCTTTTATTTTTATTGTAAAAAATGATAAAACAATTGCCAAAAACTAAAAAATAGCATATAATCTAACAAGAAAAAATGAGGTGATTATATGAAAATAAAAAATATACTAGAAGCAACAAAAGGAAAACTAATAAAAGGGAAAGAAAATGCAGAAATAAAAGAATTCTGCAAAGACACAAGAATAATAAAAAAAGGAGACACATACATAGGGATAAAAGGAGAAAATTTTGATGGAAATACACTATGGCAAAAAGCCTTTGAAGCAGGAGCAGAAACAGTAATAGTAGAAGGAATAGATTTTTCTAAAGAGAATCTAGAACAATATCAAAATAAAAATATAATAGAAGTAAAAGACACAATACAAGCATTAGCAGACATTGCAACATATAAAAGAATGACATGTAAAAAAGATTTTCAAGTTGTTGGAGTAACAGGAAGTGTTGGAAAAACAAGTACAAAAGATATTATAGCAAATGTAGTATCACAAAAATATAGTACTTTAAAAACACAAGGAAACAATAACAATAACATAGGATTACCATTTACGATATTTAAATTAGAAGAACAAGAAGCAGCTGTAATAGAAATGGGAATGAATCATTTTGGAGAAATAAGTAAATTAACAAAAATTGCAAAACCAACAATATCAGTAATTACAAATATAGGAACATCACATATTGGAAACTTAGGTTCAAGAGAGAATATACTAAAAGCCAAGCTAGAAATTCTAGAAGGAATGGATAAAAAAGTATTAGTAATAAATAATGACAATGATTTATTACATAAATATTATTTAGAAAACTTAGAAAATGCTGATATAGAAATACATACATATGGAATTGAAAATGATTCTGATGTTACAGCAGAGAATATAATTTTAAATGAAAATGACAGTGAATTTATTTGTAATATAAAAGGTGAAAAATTTAAAGTTAAAGTTCCTGTAGGAGGAATACATTTTGTATATAATGCAATATGTGCAGCAACAGTAGGAACATTGTTAGGCCTAAGCAATGAACAAATAAAAGAAGGAATAGAAACATTTGAATTAACAAAAAAAAGAATGGATATAACAGAATTAAAAAATGGAGTTACACTTATAAATGATAGTTACAATGCAAGTTTTGAATCAATGCAAGCTTCATTAAAATATTTAAATGGTTTAAATTCTAAAAGAAAAATAGCTGTATTAGGTGATATGTTTGAATTAGGAGAATTCTCAAAAGAACTTCATGAAAAAGTTGGAAAAGAAGTTGTAAAAAATAAAATTGATGTATTAATTTGCTGTGGAAAAAATGCTAAAAATATAGTAGAAAGTGCAGAAAAGGAAGGAATGCAAAAACAAAATATTTATTACTTAGAATCAAAAGAACAAGTAGAAGAACTTGTTAAAAAAATTTGGAAAAGTGGTGATAGTATATTGTTTAAAGCTTCAAATGGAATGAAATTTTTTAATATTGTAGAAAATCTAATAAAATAAGTATAATTTAAAACTTTTGTAATGAAATCTCTCTAAAGCAAATATATATTAATAAATATATAAGTAAAAGAGGTAAACAAAGTGAAAAAGTTATGTGTTATATTTGGTGGAATGTCCACAGAAAACGAAGTGTCTTGTATATCGGGGGCATCAGTAATAAAAAATTTAAATATAGAAAAATATGATATATTCCCAATATTTATAGATGAAAATGGAACATGGTTTAAAGTAGAAATAACAGAAGAAAATAAATTAAAAATGGAAAATAAAAAACAGATTGAAAATGTATTTAAATATTTAAAACAGATGGATGTTATTTTTCCTGTTTTACATGGGTTATATGGAGAAGATGGAACAATACAAGGACTACTTGAATTACTAAAAATTCCATATGTTGGTTGCGGGGTATTAGCATCGAGTGTTGGAATGGATAAAGTTTATACAAAGATAATTTTTAATAAGGCAGGAATAAATCAAACAAAATATATTTATCTTAGAAGTTATAATGATAAGTATATTTATGTAGATGATAATTTTAATGAAAAAATATTAGATTTAAAAGAAATATTAGAAGTAATTACAGAAAAAATAAAATTTCCAATGTTTGTAAAACCATCTAATTCAGGTTCAAGCGTTGGTATAAGTAAAGTAAATAATGAAAAAGAATTGCAAAAAGCTATAATGGAGGCATTAAAATTTGATAGGAAAATATTAGTAGAAGAAGCTATTAATGGTATAGAAGTTGAATGTGCAGTACTTGGAAACGAAAATGTTATAAGCTCATGTGTAGGAGAGATTAAACCAGCAGATGAATTTTATAGTTATGATGCAAAATATAAAAATCAGGAATCAAAAACATTAATACCTGCTAAAATTTCTGTTGAGAAATCAGAAGAAATTAGAAAATTGGCGGTTAAGGCATTTAAAGCAATTGATGGAAAAGGTTTATCAAGGGTAGATTTCTTTATAGAAAATGAAAGTGAAAAATTGTATATAAATGAGATAAATACATTGCCGGGTTTTACTAATATCAGCATGTATCCGAAACTTTTTGAACAATTAGGAATTAATTATTCTGATTTACTTGATAAGTTAGTAAGTCTGGCTATGTAATGAAAATAAAATTATTCAAAAAATCCATAAAATATATGGATTTTTTTATATTTTGTGATATAATATGCTTACCTGATTTTTAGGGAGGATGTTAAATGAAGTACAAAGATTATTACAAAATACTAGGCTTAGAAACAAGTCGAGTTTCAATAGAAGAAATAAAATCAGCATATAGAACATCAGCAAAGAAATATCACCCAGATTTAAATGTAGGGGACAATCTAGCTGAAGAAAGAATAAAAGATATAAATGAAGCATATAGAGTATTATCAACACCATCATCAAAAAGAAAATATGATAGAGTATGGAATTCTAGAAATAATGCTAAAAATTATCAAAATTTTAAAGGTAAAAATATATTTAGTATGTTTTTAGGTGATATAGATAGAACAGAAAAAGAAGAAAAAAATACGAAAAAAAATCCAGTAAAAGGTGAAAATATAGAAACAGAAATACATGTTAGTTTAGAAGATGCTTTTTATGGTTTAGAAAAGAAAATTTCATTAAGAACTGTAGAAGGAAAAATGAAAACATTTGAAGTAAAAATACCTGAAGGAATAAGAAATGGAGAAAAAATAAGACTTATTGGACAAGGTAAAAGTGGTATAAATGGTGGCAAAAATGGAGATTTACTTATAAAAATAAATATTGAAGACAACAAAATGTTTAGACTATATGGAAGTGATTTGTGTACAGATTTAAAACTTTCACCATGGGAAGCAGCTTTAGGAACAAGAGTAGATGTAAAGACAATTGATGGAGATACAAAAGTGTATATACCACAAGGAATTCAAAGTGGAGAGAAGATAAAGATTCCTAGTAAAGGGTATAAAGATGGAAAAGGCGGTAGAGGAGATCTAGTTGCAGAAGTAAAGATAATGGTTCCAAAAAAGTTGGAACTTGATGAAAAAGAAATGTTTGAAAAATTGAAAGATATGTCTGCGTTTAATCCTAGAAATGATTAAACTATTGACAAAATAGCGTAGGTCCGTTATAATAGTAGTTAGTGACATAAGACAAACTATGGATTGTAACATAGAAATGAGGTGTAATATATGGAAACATGGCAGGGAAAACATTTTAGTATAACTGATCCAGAAGGAGTAAATACTGTTATATATCAAATAAATAAAACTCCAAAAGAATATTTAAAAGAATATCCAAAATATACAGTAGATAGATTAGACTATACTGAAGAATTAAGAGGAAACATGAAAAGAAAAACTTTTTATGTTGATTTTCCAACACATGAAGATGAATTATTAATTTTATCTTTTGCAAAAGATAGAGTAGTTGTAAATACTGCTATAATGGCAGATGATAAAATTTCAATAAGTAAAAAGCCAATGCCACTTAAATGTGATAGTATATATTCAGAAGAAGAAAAAGAAATAAAAGATTTTAGATATACACCAAACTTAAAAAGGCCTATTTGTATCATAGACCCTGAGACTACAGAAGAAGTAAAACCTACACTTTATTTTGATGAAAAAACAAATGAAGTTAAAGGTAAATGTAAATTAAAACCATATAAATCTTATTTTGCCTTTGAAATCAGGGACAAAAAAGAAAATTAAGGGAGGAAGTTAAATGAATATAAGTCCAAGGAAAGATATGGAAGGAGCAAAAACTGTAATTTCAGTTATGGCAATTTCTGCACTTACAAACACTTTAAGTAAAGGACAAGAAAATGGAGATGCAACAAAAGTAGAGGCAAGTGGAAAGCTTGAAATAGTAAATGAACAAACACCTGTAATTGATACGAAGTTTGAAAAACATATGGTTGATTCAAGCGGAAGAAGACAATTACCAGATGGTGAAATTATGAAAATAGATATGAATAAGGATCGTAGAAAATTACAAAAAGCAATAACAGCAGAACAAGAAGAACAAAAAAAAGAAGATGAAATGGAAAAATAGATTAAAAAATACCAAAGATAGTAGGTGATTTTAATGAATTACAAAATAGAAGGTGCAATAAAAAAGAATAGAAAAAGTTTTATTATATGTGGAATACTATGGCTATTATTGGTCATAGTATTTGTTGCTCCATTATCATATAGTATATTTCAAGCAACAAATGATTTAGGTAAAATATCAATGACAGTATTTATGGAACAATTACCAATAAATATAACAAAACCATTTGCAACCTTAGGAGGAATATTTACACAAGGAGCAATACATAATTTTATATCATTATTATTAGAATTTACATTAGTATATTTAGTAATATTTTTTATAGGGTTTGCTAAATCTGCACCAAAAAATAGATATACTGATATAGAGCATGGTTCAAGTGACTGGAGCCAAAGGGGAGAGCAATACCAAATATTAAGCAGAAATAAAGGAATCATTCTTGCAGAAGATAATTACTTACCATTAGATAAACGTGGAAATGTAAATGTATTGGTAGTTGGACGGTTCAGGTTCTGGTAAATCAGCATCATACTCAATACCAAATGCACATCAATGCTTAGGTTCATACGTATTTACAGATCCGAAAGGTGAACTTTATGATAGAACAGCAGGATATTTAAAAGAACATGGATATGATATAAAAGTATTAAACTTGGTAAGACCACAATATAGTGATGGGTATAATCCATTAATGCACATTTCATCAGAATTAGATGTTGATGTTATTGCAAACACAATAGTAAAAGGACAAAAAACAGATAGTGGCTCAGATCCATATTGGGATGATATGGCGGAAATGTTATTAAAAGCATTAATATATTATTTAATAGCAACAAGGCCAGAAGAAGAACAAAACTTGGCAAGTTGTGCAGAACTAGTAAGAGCAGCAAATAAAAATGGTGGAAGTAACTTACTTTCAGATTTAATGAGTCAATTACCATATGACCATCCAGCAAGAATGTATTACAAATCAATAGAAATTGCACCAGAAAAAACATATGGTTCAATATTAAGTTCATTACAATCAAAACTTGGTAAATTTGATTCAAAAGATATAGCAGAACTAACATCAACAGATACAATAAATTTTGAAGAAATAGGAAGTAAGAAAACAGCAGTATATGTAATATCTTCAGATACACATACAGCATATGATTTCTTATTAACAATATTCTTCTCACAAATGATACAACAATTATATGATTATGCGGATCAAAATGGTGGAAGACTTAAAGAAAGAACATATTTTATATTAGACGAGTTTGCAAACATTGGTAAAATACCAGACTTTGATAAAAAAATATCAACATCAAGAAGTAGAGGAATTTCATTTAGTGTTATTTTACAAAATATAGACCAATTAGAGGCTGTATATGAAAAATCATATGAAACAATAATGGGTAACTGTGATACACACGTATTTTTAGGAAGTAACTCATTTAAAACTGTTGAATATTTTTCAAAGCAATTAGGTGAAAAAACAATAGATAGAAATAGTATATCAATAAACAAAGATAAACAAAACCATAAAACAGGAAAAAGTGTATCAGACCAAATTATGGCAAGAGCACTTATGACACCAGACGAATTAAGAAGATTGGACAACGATTTATGTATAATTTTTGAAAAAGGATTAAAACCTGTTAAAGCAAATAAATTTTACTATTTCAAACATCCAATGGCAAAAGAAATGGCAAGATGTGAAATCAGCCATAATGATATTGGAGAAATAGATAGAGGAACATGGAGAAAATATAATCCATATAATCCTTATGTAGAAGAAAAAGATGAGAAAGCAGTAGATAATTTAAATATTGAGTCTTTAGATGATTTATTTGATGATTTAGATAATAATGAAAAAAATAATATCAGTAATAGTAGTAATAGTAACAATAATGTTGAAAACAAGAATAATACTACAAATAAACCAAAAGAAGATAGTGCAAGTAGTATTTTAGATTTAGATTTTGATGATGATGCACCAATTCTTCCACAAGAACAAGAAAATGATGATGATACTTATGATTTACAAAAAGAATTAGAGGCTAAGTTTGATGAGCTATTTGGGCCTCTTGAAGATGATGAATGAGACAAGTGGGACAGTCCTACTTTGTCTCACTTTTTTTGATGTTTTTTGTCGAAAAAAATTTTTCGAAAATTTGTTTTGTTCGCTTGTTTTTTATTTTAAATTAATGTATATTAAAATAATGAAACATTTATAAAATGATAAATTAAAATGAATTGATTTATAAGGAGGAAAAAATGAAATTCATACATATAGCAGACATGCACTTTGATAGTCCATTTGTCAACCTTTCAGACAAAGACGGGCTAGGAGATTTTAGGAGGCTAGAACAAAGAAAAACATTCAAAAAAGTAATAGAATATATAAAAGAAAATGATATAAAATACTTATTTATAGCTGGAGATTTATATGAACAAAAATATATAAAAAAATCAACAATAGAATACATAAATAATTTATTTAAAGAAATACCAGAAACAAAAATATTTATATCACCAGGAAATCATGATCCATACACTAAAAATTCTTATTATAATCAATTCCATTGGAATGAAAATGTAAAAATATTTACATCAAAAATTGAAAAAATTGAATGTGAAGATGCAAATATTTATGGATATGGATTTGATGATTTTTATTGCAAAAATAGCGGAATTGAAAATATTCAAATCGAAAACAAAAATAAATTAAATATATTAGTAATACATGGAACATTAGATGGAGGAGCAATTGAAAATAGCGAATATAATCCACTATCTAAAAAAATTTTAAAAGAAAAAGGTTTTGATTATGTAGCATTAGGTCATATTCATAAATTAGATTATAACCAAGAAGAAAATCAAAATGTCGTATATCCAGGTTCAACAGTATCATTAGGCTTTGACGAATTAGGCAAACATGGAATGATAGTTGGTGAACTAGAAAAAGAAAAAATAGATTTACAATTTGTACCTTTAGATGAAACAGAATTTAAATTATATGAATTAGATGTTACAGAAATAATTTCAAAAGAGGAATTAATTGAAAAAATTAATGAATTGAAATTTGAAAAAAATGATTTAATAGAAATACTTTTAGTCGGAAAAAGAAATTTTGAAATTGATAGGTATGAATTATATAAATTAATCTCAAATGATAAAATTATAAAAATAAAGAATAAAACTAAAATAAATTATGATTTAGAGAAAATTGCAAATGAAACAACATTAAAAGGATTATTTGCAAAAGAAATGTTACAAAAATTAAATAATGAAAACATTTCAAATGAAGAAAAAGAAATAATAGAAAAAGCTGTTGAAATTGGAATGGAGGCATTAGGGATTTAGGGACGTTCCTTAAAATCCCCCGAAAAAGGGATTTGGGGACATTCTTTCAAATTTCTAAAAATAAAAAAAAGAGGAGGAAGTTTCTTGAAAATAAATAAATTAAGAATAAATTCTTATGGAAAATTAAAAGAAAAAGAAATTAATTTAGAAAGTGGAATTAATTTAATATATGGACAAAATGAAGCTGGAAAATCAACATTAATAAAGTTTATTATTAATTCATTTTATGGAATTTCTAAAAATAAAAAAGGAAAAGAAATATCAGATTTTGAAAAATATAAACCATGGTCTGGGGAAGAATTTTCAGGTAAATTAGAATATGAATTAGACAATAATGAAAAATATGAAATATATAGAGATTTTAATAAAAAAAATCCAAAAATATTTAATGAAAATATGGAGGATATTTCTAAACAATTTAATATAGATAAAAATAAAGGAAATGAATTTTTTTATGAACAAACCAAAATTGATGAAGATTTATTTTTATCAACACTTGCAATAAATCAAAGTGAAGTAAAATTAGAGGGACAGGCTCAAAACTTTTTAATTCAAAAGATAGCAAACTTAGCTCAGACTGGAGATGATAGTATATCCTTTAAAAGGGTTATTGATAGAATAAATAGAAGACAACTAGATGAAGTTGGAACCGAAAGGTCTAGGGAAAAGCCAATTAACGTAGTTGCTAGAAATTTGCAAGAATTATGTCAAGAAAAAGAAAATTTAGAAAAATATAAGAATTTTAAGTACGAATTTGAAGAAAAAGAAAGTACTTTAAATAATGAAATTTTCAATTTAGAAAATGAAAAAAATTTTTTATCAGAAATAAAATTGCAAAAAGAAAATGAAAAAATTGAAAATGAAAAAATTAAGTTGAAAGAAAATTTGCAAAAAGAAAATCTTGAAAAAATAAATTTATTAAATAAAGAAATAAATGAATTAAAAATAAAT
>ERZ840057.245-NODE-245-length-59955-cov-7.846828_pt1 | contig 59955 bp, 57 predicted proteins | sample MGYA00519907_ERZ840057 | MGnify/ENA primary metagenome ERZ840057 (study PRJEB31850, sample SAMEA3708862) | human gut metagenome | biome: human gut; feature: human-associated habitat; material: faeces | place: China | collected 2014 ...
GTTGTTGTATCATATATCTCTACCCCATGTATTTTTCCCATTACCTTATCTAAATCCATCATCATGAATTCATATGCATCCACATTATGAATCTTAATATTATCATTTTTATCTATCTGTTTTTTTACGTACTCATAAGATTTATTATTCATAAACTGACAACTGCTCGATTCTTCTTCCGCTTTGTCTTGTATAGCCGAATGAGAAAATACTCCTGCTGTCTTTGCATTTTCATATTCTTCATGTTCCCACGGAAACCACTTCTTATTCGCTATTTCTCCCCTCCTGAATTGACCATATCAGTGCCTGACTCATGATAAAGCCTTTATTGGAACGCTTTGCATTTAAAACATACCAACGAATTACTTTTGCATAATAGCCATTTTTCTCCCCTCCAGTATCCTGATCCCAATTATGTGTTTCAGTCATCTCATAGGTATTGCCACTATGGCAGGTATATCCAAGATTAATGCAAAAGGCTTCCTTTCCACCCAAATTCATTTTCCACCAAGTACCTGTTTTGCTTTTTGCCCCAATTGAAACGCTACCTTGTCTTCCAAGTGAAGTAAGACTTACTGACTTTTGCGTTGCTGCACTGGAAATAGCTGCGTTACTGGGTAACACTCCACAAAGCATTGCCAACGCAAGTGCATATGCCATAATCTGTTTGATTTTCTTTTTTATTTTATCACAAGATGCAGGTTCTTTTCGAGATATTTTTTTGCTTACATCTGTTCGTAAAATTTTGTCACCTTTTTGTATTCTGCAGGCAAAGTGATCTGCTCTACCACAACATCTCCATCTTCTGCATTGTGGTAACGGTAAATGTAAACGCCTTCCTGGATCTCATCTCCTTCGATCAGAGAAACTGCCAGATATCCCTGTCCTTCAAATTCAAAGGTATCCATGATCGCAAAATCCCGTTCTGTTCCGTCAGATACCGGGATGCTGATTACTTCATATTCTTCCATAGTATGTTTTCCTTTCATTCATAAGCAGTCGTATTCTTATTTTCGCTGTTTTTTATTGTAGCAAAGAGTGTTAATTATATCAATCCTATTTAACCGAATCAAGTAAGTCGTTACTGTTCACTCCGTTCACAGTAACAGTAAGGCCCCTGCGGGTTACAAAAAGAAAGACTGCACCTCCAATGAGCACAGCCTTTCCGGTTTGGTATATTTTATTCAGTTCTGCTTACAATTGCTTATGCCATAATCGGTTTTAATGCTTCTGCAAGCTTCTCTTTCTCAGCTTCTGCCTCTTCCAGGTTCTTGCCGAGAGTTGTGTAATAGATTTTGATCTTTGGTTCTGTTCCGGATGGGCGGACAACTACTGTCTCGCCGTTATCCAGCTTGTAGATCAGTACGTTTGCTGCAGGAAGTCCTGTTTCTTCCGGTTTCTGGTAATCTGTTACTTTTACGATGGCATGACCTGCGATCTCTGTGAGAGGTTTGTCACGAAGTCCCTGCATCAGAGCTGACATCTTATCCATTCCGCTTAATCCCGGGAATTCGAAGCTGTCTACTTTATTCAGGTAACGTCCGTACTGTGCATAGATCTCTTCCATTCTCTGTTTCAGGGAACTTCCTATACTTCTGTAATATGCAGCCATTTCACAGATCAGCATAGATCCGATAACAGCATCCTTGTCACGTACATATGGTCCTGCAAGGTATCCGTAGCTCTCTTCAAATCCGAAGATAAATCTGTCTACTTCATCTGCTGCTTCAAGCTGTGCGATCTGATCGCCGATCCACTTGAATCCTGTAAGTACGCTTCTGAGTTCTACTCCATAGTGCTCTGCCACTGCATCTGCAAGTGGTGTGGAAACAATGGATTTCACTGCTACCGGGTTCTTTGGCATTGTACCTTTTTCGATACGGCCTGCACAGATATAGTCAAGAAGGAGTACACCTACCTCATTACCTGTTACCAGTTCATAGGAACCATCCGGGCATTTCATTGCGATACCAACACGGTCTGCATCCGGGTCAGTTGCAAGCATTAAGTCTGCACCTGTTTCTTTTGCGAGGTTTAATCCAAGCTCCAGAGCTGCAAAGATTTCCGGGTTCGGATAGCTGCAGGTTGTGAAGTATCCGTTCGGATATTCCTGTTCCGGAACGATTGTGATATCTGTGATTCCGATATCTTTTAATACCTGAGTTACAGGTACAAGTCCTGATCCGTTTAACGGGCTGTAAACCAGTTTCAGTCCTGCTGTCTTGCAGAGACCCGGACGAACCTGACGGGATTCGATAGCTTCATAGAGAGCCTGCTTGCAGTCATCTCCTACAAAACGGATCTTTCCCTGTTCTACACCTTCTGCGAAGGACATATATTTCGCACCTGTAAGTACGTCTGTTTTCTGGATCTCTTCATATACAATGGCAGCTGCATCGTCTGTCATCTGGCATCCGTCAGGACCGTATGCTTTGTATCCGTTGTACTTAGCCGGGTTGTGGGATGCTGTTACCATAATACCTGCATTGCATTCATAGTAACGTGTTGCAAAGGAAAGTGCAGGTACAGGCATCAGTGCGTCATAGATTCTGACATTAATATCATTTGCTGCCAGTACGCCTGCTGCTGTTTTTGCAAATACATCACTCTTGAGACGGCTGTCATAGCTGATGGCTACTGTCTGATTACCGCCCTGTGTTTTTACCCAGTTCGCAAGTCCCTGTGTTGCCTGGCGGACTACATAAATATTCATACGGTTGGTGCCTGCTCCAAGAACTCCGCGAAGTCCGGCTGTTCCGAATTTCAGTGCTACTGCGAAACGATCCTTAATCTCTTCGTCATTTCCTTCGATTTTGGATAATTCCGGATTAAGATCCGCATCCTGCAGATCTGCTGCCAACCAACGTTTGTATTCTTCCTGATACATTTTGACCACTCCTGCCTTGTTTTTTAGATTTTTTAAGATATTTCCATAATATCATAAATCAGACAAATCAGCAACAAGACAGCGAGATTTCAATCAAATTTTAAAAATTACTTTCTTTTCTGTTTGTCCGCTCTCTGCAGGCGTTTCCTATATTGGTCAGGCAGAGCACTGTGGTGATCAGGAAAAGTCCGGGGATCAGAATGATCCACCAGGAACCTGTCATTAATGCCTTATCTGACAGAGACAGCATACTTCCCCATGTGATAACCTCTATCGGAAGTCCAATGCCCATAAAGCTTAAAGTAGCTTCAGAGATCATTGCAGTTCTTACATTCATGACTACCATAAACATAATGGATGAGAAAAAGTTCGGCACCAGATGCTTCCACAAAATACGGAAGAATCCCGCTCCCATACATCTTGCAGCGATGATATACTCACTGTTTCGTATCTGCCGTACCTCTGTGCGTACTACTTTCGCAATACTGGTCCAGCTGGTCACACCGATCACAAAGGACAGACTCAGGATATTTGCATCTCCCATAATAGCCTGCAGCAAAATGATCAGGAGCAGAGTTGGTATACTTAAGAATATTTCTGTAAATCTCATGATCAGTTCATCAAGCCAGGCAGGTGCCACTCCACTGAAGGCACCGACTACCACTGCAATAAAAGTAGAAATAACTGTGGCTAATCCACCGATCAAGATCGAGATTCTTCCTCCATACCAAATCATGGAAAAAATATCCCTTCCCATAGTATCTGTTCCAAAAAGGAACTCCCTGTCAGGAGCTTTATTATAGTTTAACAGATCCATATAAGCAGGATCCTTTGTCATGATCAGTTCCGCACACAGGCAGCCCAGTACGATAAGAATCAGGATTGCTGCTGAAACAACGGGTTTTCCCTGATACCACTTTTTCTTTGATTTGGGAATTACGGTTTCTGTCTTTCTGTTTCCTGCCAGTTCAAATAAATGATTGGTCATCCTTCTACTACCTCCGATTTCTCGGTTATTACTTCATCCTTCATACGGGGATCTATCTGTTCATTGATCGTCTGACTGACGATATTACAGAAAATAACCAGGATTCCTGACATCATACAAAGCAGCATCAGCAGATTGTAATCATGATATCTGGCACTCTCATAGGACAGAGCTCCGATTCCGGGATAAGAGAATACACTTTCTACCACATAGGTTCCTCCAAGTACATGGGGGACTGCAATGGCCATAATACTCAGATAAGCAGGCATTACATTTCGGACACAATGTCTGAACATAAGCTTTTTCTTATCCAGGCCTTTTGCCTTTGCCAAAAGTACATAATCTGCGCGAACCTCTTCAAGGATCTTATTTCGGATCATGTAAGCATAATACCATAAATGCTCCATGACCACGATGGTCAGAGGCATGATCAGATGCAGCACTCTGTCACTGATATCTCCTGCATTTCCTGTACTGTAAGCACCACTGCTTGGCAGGATCTTAAGATTTACGGAAAAAACAAGGATCAGGACCAGGGCCATCCAGAACTCAGGAATACAGCTGGATATGGTTCCCAGCTTACACAGGATCCGGTCTGCCAGCCGGTTTTCGTACCAGGCACACAGGATTCCCAGGAGCAAGGCTCCGGCAAACATAATGATAAATCCGATCCCTCCAAGCACAAGTGTATTACCGATACGGCCGCCGATCACGTCCACTACATCCTGTTTATATTTAAATGAAATTCCAAATTCTCCATGAAAGGCATTTTTTACCCACTTCACATACTGCACAGAAATCGGTTCGTTCAATCCCAGTTTTCCCATAGCCCATTCACGTTCTTCCGGACTCATCTTCTCTGTACGGTCACCATAATAGGAGATCAGCGGATCTCCCGGTGCAAGACGGGCTACATAAAATACAGCTACAGACAATATAAATACTGAGATCAGGAATATCAGGCATTTTTTACCATAGTAGACTAACTTTTTTTGTCTCATTATATACTGCACCCCTTTCCTTCAGCCGGAAGCATTGCAAAATGTCCGGGTGACACTTCTGTCCACACGCTGTTTTCCATTCCTTCGCCATCATAGTACTGCAGAACTCTTTTTCTCTCCCTGATCGGGTCAGGAACAGGAATTGCAGACAGCAATGTTTTTGTATAAGGATGCACCGGATTGGAATACAATTCTTCTGATGGCGCCAGTTCTACCAGTTTTCCATGATACATAACTCCCACACGGTCACAGAGATACTCAACCATAGCCAGATCATGGGCTATAAACAGAAATGTAAATCCATGCTCCTCCTGCAGATGACGGAACAGATTGACGATCTGTGCCTGTATGGACACATCCAGGGAAGCTATCGGTTCATCAGCCACCAGAAATTCCGGTTCCATACACAGAGATCTGGCTATGGCCACTCGCTGCCTCTGTCCCCCTGATAATTCAGATGGATAACGGTCCAGGAAACTGTTCTCAAGTCCTACATATTCCATCTGAAAAGCAGCTTCCTTCACAAAGCTTCCTCTCGGAGGTGTGATATGCTGGATTCTCATTGGTTCCGTAATAATATCTGACACCTTCATTTTCTGGTTCAGACTGGATGCGGAATCCTGAAATATCATCTGGCGTCGGGTCTGCAGCATTTTTTTATGCTTTTTGAATTCCTTTTTGTCGCAGATATTTACATCTTTATACCAGATTTCTCCCTGAGCCGGCTGATATATATTCATCAGACATCTGGCAACTGTGGACTTTCCTGAACCAGATTCCCCTACCAGACCAAAGATCTCACCTTTATGGATCTGAAATGAGACATCATCTACAGCCTTTACCTTGATCTTTTTTGTCAGATGAAACTGCTGAGTCAGATGCCTGACATCCAATAAAATTTCTTTACTCATGGACGATTCCTCCCATAGGTGATTTGATCTGCGGTGCTCTTGGATCCAGCAGCCAGGTTGCCGCATAATGAGTATCTGTTATCTTAAACATAGGCGGCATTTCTTCATAATCAATATTCAGGGCATATTCATTTCTACATGCAAAAGCATCACCTTTCGGCGGATCTATCAAAGTAGGAGGCATGCCGGGGATAGTGTACAGGCTTTCTTTTCCATTTGCAAATGCAGGCAGTGATCTCATCAGCCCCCATGTGTATGGATGTCTGGGATCATAATACACTTCCTCTGCTGTACCGATCTCTACGATCTTGCCTGCATACATGACTGCCACTCTGTCTGCCACACGTGCAACCACCCCCAGATCATGGGATACCAGTATGGTAGCTGTTCCAAGCTTCATCTGTATTTCCCGCAGAAGATCCAGAATCTGTGCCTGTATGGTCACATCCAGTGCAGTAGTTGGTTCATCTGCAAATAAAATATCCGGATCTGCAGCCAGAGCAATGGCCATAACACATCTCTGACGCATTCCTCCGGAGAACTGCCACGGATACTGATGATATCGTTCCTTTGGATGGGAGATACCTACCAGTTCCATAAGTTCCAGAACCTTCTTATTTACCTGTTCCTTCGTGTAGTTCTTATTGTGGATCACCACTGCTTCCCCAATCTGTTTTCCAATTTTAATAGTTGGATTCAGGGATGTCATAGGATCCTGAAAGATCATAGAAAAAACTCTTCCACGCAGTTTCTGCATCTCCTTTTCCCTGTAACAGGTGATATCCTGTCCGTTTACACAGATGCTTCCCTCTTTTATTTTTGCGCTTGGTGGCAAAAGCTTCATGATACTTTTGCAAAGCACACTCTTCCCGCATCCGGATTCTCCAACTATAGCCAGCACCTCTCCCTTTTTTAATGAAAAAGACACATCTCTTACTGCCTGGACTTCTCCGGCAGGACCGTCAATGCTGACTGAAAGATTTTTAACCTCTAATAAATGTTCCATTTTTAATCCTTTTTCCGCTCGTGTAAAAAGGGGGCACCTTTAGTGCCCCCGTCACAACCTTTATCTTTTTTATGATGTTAGAGTCAAAGGTCTTATGGCGCAAGCATGAATGGCTTTTTGACCTTTTGACCCTGATATCATTTTATTATTCAATAGTCCAGTCTGCTACATTCCAGAAGATTCCAACTCCATGATGTCCCATAATTGTATCAGGATCAATTCCTTTAATATTGCTGTCAGCAACATAGTTGGCATCAATATAGCAGATCATTGCATAAGCCGGATCCTCTGCCAGAGCTTTCTGGAAATTAGCATAGGCTTCTGCACGAACTTCCGGATCAGCTGACTGTCTTGCTTCTTTCAGATACTTGTCAACGTCTGCATTAGAGTAGCCGGAGTAGTTTGCTCCCTTATCTGTTCCGAATACTTTGTATGTATGGTCGTCAGCGTCAAATGGGCTTCCCCATCCGATCAGGAATGCCATCTGTCCTGCCCAGTCTGTCTGTGCAGGGATCTCTACTGATACATCCATGCCGATCTCTTTCAGTTCCTGTGCTGCGATCTGAGCCATATCAATACGTACCTGATCTCCTGCACTTACGCTGATTACAAATCCCACTTTTTCGCCGTCACGATAATAGAATCCGTCATCACCCATCTCGCATCCTGCAGCTTCCAGAATTTCTTTTGCTTTTTCAGGATTGTAATCATAATGCTCTACATCTTCATAATTGTAGATATTTCTCTGAAGAGGTCCATAAGCCGGCATTCCCTGTCCAAGGATAACTGCGTCGATGATTGCCTGACGGTCAAGCCCATAGCATACTGCCGGGATCAGATCACGGTTTTTCTGCCAGTATTCATTTCCAAAGTTAAACATGATTCCACGATAGTCAGAAGTCTTCATATCGTAGCATGTATATGCCTCATCATCTGCAAAAGCAGCTGCATCCTTTGGTGTTAATAATGCCAGATCAAGTTCTCCGGATTTTAACTGAAGTGCTTTCGCATTGTCATCCGGTACGATCTTGAATACAACTTTATCAATGGAAGGCTCACCCTTAAAATAGTCTTCGTTCTTAACCAGTGTGATCGCCTGTCCCTCATCCCAGGATTCAATCTTGTATGGACCTGTTCCTACCGGGTTACGGAAGAAGTCAGAAGTCTGCATATCTTCTCCCTCAAGCAGATGCTTAGGAAGAACTGCCATTGTCATATAGTCAAGGAATGCAACGTTTTTGTCCTCGAGTTTGAATTCAACTGTATGGTCATCAACCACGTTGATCTCTTCTACGTCTTCGTAGTTTGGTGCATTCTCAGAACCATTTTCCGGATCCATGATCGCTTCAATAGTAAATTTAACATCCTCTGCTGTCACAGGTTCGCCGTCCTGCCACTTGGCATCTTCTGCCATATGGAATGTATAAGTATTGGTTTCATCATCAAAATCCCAGCTCTCTGCCAGTCCCGGAACTACCTGATTATCTCCGTCATGTGCAGTTAAACCGTTGAAGATCAGAATATTGATCTCTCCATGTTCATCCATAGCAGGATTGATCCTGGTATAATCTCCGCTTCCGTATACCAGTGTTGTTTCTTCCTCTGCCAGTACAGGCACTGTTGTTCCGGCACTGACCAGTGATACAGTCAGAAGCACTCCGGCCATTGTCAATAAACCCTTTTTCATTTCATGTTCCCTCGCTTTTTCTTTATTGGTAACTGGCTTTTATGATATCAGACAATTCTGACATCAGTAAGCCCTGCGGGGGGATATTGACATATTCCTTTTTGTGCCTTATATATGCCATATATGGCATACCTGCAGCAGTATCATTACTCTCCATCGCAGTGCGATCCTGCCCGGAGTGTTATTTATGTTATAGGAACATTACAGAGTAATTTCCTATAACATAAATAACACTCCGCCTTTAGTATTTCACTAAAAGCGAAGTGTCCTGATATTAATATAATTTTGCACCAGCCGGAATATGGTCATCTACCATCAGAAGATGAAGTTTTTCTTCGCCCTCTTCTTCATGGATTGCACTAAGTAACATTCCACAAGATTCAATTCCCATCATTGCTCTAGGTGGCAGATTTGTGATAGCTATAAGTGTCTTACCTACCAGTTCTTCTGGTTCGTAGAATGCGTGAATACCGCTTAAAATGGTACGTTCTACGCCTGTTCCATCATCCAGAGTAAACTGTAAAAGTTTCTTTGACTTCGGCACTGCGACACACTCTTTTACCTTTACTGCACGGAAATCGGACTTGCTGAAAGTCTCAAAATCTACCTCATCTTTGAACAATGGTTCGATTTCTACCTTTGAAAAATCAATCTTCTCAACTGGCTTTTCTGAAACTGTTTTAGCCTGCGCAACGTTGTTTGCTTCGTTCTTAGCAGCGCCCTGGGACTTCATTGTCGGGAACAGCAGTACGTCACGGATTGCCTGGCTGTCTGTAAGCAGCATAACCAGACGGTCGATTCCGTATCCGATACCACCTGTAGGCGGCATACCAATCTCCAGTGCGTTCAGGAAATCTTCATCGGTGTGTTCTGCTTCGTCATCACCGGCTGCGGCATTGGCATCCTGTGCAGCGAAACGCTCACGCTGATCAATCGGATCATTTAACTCGGAGTATGCGTTACACATCTCCCATGTATTGCAGAATAATTCGAAACGCTCTACCTTTGTAGGATCGCTTGGTTTCTTCTTGGTCAGTGGAGAAATCTCGATCGGGTGATCCATGATAAAGGTCGGCTGGATCAGTTCCTTCTCGCAGTATTCCTCGAAGAAGAGGTTGATGATATCCCCCTTCTTGTGACGCTCTTCGTATGCAATATGATGCTCGTCTGCAAGTTTCTTTGCTGCTGCATCATCCGGTACCTGATCAAAATCAATTCCGGTATATTTCTTGATCGCATCGTTCATTGTCAGACGTGCGAATGGCTTTCCAAGGTCAATTTCCACGCCGTTGTAAGAGATCTTGGTAGATCCGCATACTTTTTCAGCGAGGTAACGGAACATGGATTCGGTCAGTTCCATCATGCCCTCGTAATCGGTGTATGCCTGATACAGCTCCATCAGGGTAAATTCCGGATTGTGACGGGTATCAACACCCTCGTTACGGAATACACGGCCGATCTCGTATACACGCTCCAAGCCACCAACGATCAGTCTCTTTAAGTAAAGTTCCAGGGAAATACGAAGCTTTACATCCTCATTTAATGCATTGTAATGTGTCTCAAATGGTCTTGCTGCCGCACCGCCTGCGTTTGCAACAAGCATCGGAGTCTCTACTTCCATGAAATCACGGTCTGCTAAGAAGTTACGGATCTCCTTTAAAATCTTGGAACGCTTTACAAATACTTCCTTGCTCTCCTGATTCATGATCAGATCAATGTATCTCTGACGGTAGCGCATGTCCGTGTCGGTCAGTCCATGGAATTTCTCCGGAAGAATCTGTAAAGACTTGGAAAGCAGAGTCATCTCCTCCGCATGGATGGAGATTTCTCCTGTCTTTGTGCGGAATGCGTATCCCTTAACACCCCAGATATCTCCGATATCGGATTTCTTGAAGGTTGCATACAGATCTTCTCCGATTGCGTCACGCGCAACATAGATCTGGATGCTTCCCTTGAGATCCTGAATGTTTGCGAAAGATGCTTTTCCCATGACGCGCTTGAACATCATACGTCCTGCGATGGATACGTGGACCGGATCGGCATCCATGATGCTTCTTCTCTCCTCATAATCTGCTTTGACTGCCTCTCTTGCAGCTGCCTCGTCCATACCATCGGTATTAACTGCCGGTCTGCCTGCCAGGAGTTTCTCTTCGTGTGCATTGTAAAGATCCTTCACATCTGATGTGTGATGGGTTACGTCATATTTGGTAATCTGAAACGGATCCTGTCCCGCTTCCTGCAGATTTGCAAGCTTTTCACGGCGCACCTTTAACAGCTGGTTGACATCCTGCTGCTGTCCGCCCTGCTTTCCGTTATTCTGTCCTGCCATTTTCATTTCCTCTCTTAATCTACGGTTGATCTCTGGATCTCGAGTACCTTGTAGGATAACTCTCCAGCCTGTGTCTCTACGGTAATGGTATCGCCTACTTTTTTACCTAACAGTGCGCGGCCTACCGGTGATTCATTACTGATCTTTCCCTTTAAGCTGTTTGCCTCTGTGGAACCAACAATCTTGTACTCTAACTCATCGTTGAACTCGCAGTCGAGAATCTTTACCTTACATCCGATGCTGATCTTCTCCAGATCGACCTCTTCCTCAACAACGACTTCGGCATTCTTTAAGATCTTTTCGATCTCCTCGATACGCGCCTCGATGTCTCTCTGCTCGTCCTTTGCTGCATCGTATTCTGCGTTCTCGGACAAGTCACCCTGCTCACGGGCTTCTTTGATCTTCTGAGCAACTTCCTTACGCTTTACAACTTTGAGATTCTGCAGTTCGTCTTCGAGCTTTTTCAGACCTTCATAGGTCAAGATATTTTTCTTATCCATTTGATTTACCCCTGATTCTATATTTTTTATATGCAGCTTTTTGAAAAAAGCGCATAAATAATCCACAATAACCTAGGTATTATAGCGAATTGTCCACATTCTGTCAAGATATTCTCCTTCAAACCGGACTGTCGCTCATCCTTAAAGTTGCCGCCCGCCCAACACCGTGTCCACCCAGCACTTGGACAGCAATTCCATGAACATCGACACAGCTTTCTATGCATCAGACGAAATACTCCATCAATAGTGCCTCCAGCTGTTCGTAATTTTCCACCTGGTTGATTGCCACACGCAGCCGTGCCCCATGCGGATATCCGGCGGTATACCATGCTGCATGCTTGCGGATCTCACGGATACCGATATACTCTCCTTTAAACTCCAGCATCATCCGGGCATGACGCAGAATCATCTGTGCCACCTCCGATGCCGGCGGCTTCGGCAGATGCTCCCCCGTTTCAAAATAATGCAGGATCTGCCGGAAAATCCACGGATTTCCCTGTGCGCCCCTTGCGATCATGAAGCCATCACATCCGGTCTGTTCTTCCATGGCAATCACATCCTCCGCCGTAAGCAGATCTCCGTTTCCAATGACCGGAATCTTTACGGCTTCTTTTACCTGACGGATAATGTCCCAGTCTGCCTTGCCGGAATAGAACTGCTCCCTGGTCCGTCCATGCACGGCAACTGCTGCCGCACCGGAGGCTTCCGCAATCTTTGCCATCTCCACCGCATTGATATGATCATCATCAAACCCTTTGCGGATTTTTACCGTAACCGGTTTTTTGATCGCTTTTACCGTCTTTTCAATGATCTCGCCTGCAAGTTTTGGATTTTTCATGAGTGCCGAGCCTTCCCCGTTATTCACAATCTTTGGCACTGGGCAGCCCATATTCAGGTCAAGAATATCAAATGGGCGATCCTCAATCTGATGTGCAATCTCTGCAATAATATCCGGATCTGATCCAAACAACTGCAAAGACACCGGGTTTTCCCGCGGATCAATCGTCAGAAGTGTCTGTGTATTACGGTTTTTATAGAGAATTGCTTTGGCACTTACCATTTCCATGCACAGAAGCCCTGCCCCCTGCTCTTTGCACAACAAGCGAAATGGCAGGTCGGTTACGCCTGCCATAGGAGCTAATATTAAATTGTTTGGCAGTGTCACACTGCCGATCTGAAGTGATCTGATCATAACTATTTTATTTTCCGATTCTGTTTTTTATACACAAGATTGATACCTTTTAACGTCAGGTTCGGATCGTAAATATCCACAGCATCCGTCTCATTGGCAATGATGCGGCCAAGTCCTCCGGTTACAACGGTTTTGATATTTTCGAGTCCGACTTCCGCTTTCACGCGGTTAATAATATATTCGGTCTGTCCGATCTGTCCGTACACAAGCCCTGCCTGCATACTTGTGATCGTGTCTTTTCCGAGAATTGATGCTGGCTTTTTGATCTCGATCTCCGGAAGTTTTGCAGCATCTTCCCACAAGGCTTTTGCCGAAATCCGGATTCCGGGTGCTGTGATCCCTCCCTGAAAGGCTCCGCTTTCATCCACATAATCATAGGTTGTGGCGGTACCGAAATCAATGACAAGCACCGGACCTCCGTATATTTCATATGCCCCGACTGCATCCACAATACGGTCAGCTCCAATCTGCTGCGGATTCGGTGTCACGATGCGGATTCCCGTTTTGATGCCCGCCTCCACCACGATCGGTGTGATATGGAAATATTTGACAAGTCCGCCCCTCAGGGAATGCATCACATTCGGCACAACGGAACAGATGATGGCATCCTTAATTTCTGTCGGATGAATATCGTTCTGCTCCAGCAGATTCAAAAGCATCATGCCGTACTCATCCGATGTCCGTGGCATTTTTGTCGTAATACGAAAACTTGCGGCGATCTCATCGCCCTGAAACACCCCGCAGGTAATATTCGTATTTCCAACATCTATGGTTAATATCATTTGTCTTCCTCCTCGTCCAGTGCCTCTAAGCCTTCGCCCAGATACAGAACTTTGTAATACATCTCAAGTGCTTCCAGCAATTCCCTTTTTTCGTTGCGCAGCTGCTTGATTTTCAGCACGCTTCCGATCTCATCATAGCAGAAATCGCCCTCTTTACAGGAAGTGCGAAGTTCCAGATTTCCCGCTTCATCATATACCAGCTCCAATACTCCGCCGATATCCTCGGTGTAAATGACGCACATGATTTTTAACTCGTCACGGATGGACTGCGGAAGTCCGTTGAAGTTTTCATTCAAATAAAATTTTTTCTGGTATGCGTTGGATACGCACAATACTACCTCATTTGCCTCTTTAGACATATCCATAGATTCCTCTCACGGAGACTTCTCCGGAAGACACCAGTTTTCTTGACTCCCAGGTGTCTACGATCAGTTCTCCCTTTTTTGTAATTCCCATAGCCTTTCCCTCAAATGGCTCCTTCGGATCCAGTACACGCACCTGCCGGCCACGGTTCACAAGCAGCTGATCGTACTCTTCCTGTAATGCTGACAGATCCTCGGTTTGCAGATAGATGGCATATAACCGCTCAAATTCTTCCAGAAATGCCTCTATCAGATCTGCACGGTGCACACGTTTTCCGCACTCCAGCAGCAGGGAACCTGCATGATCCTGCAGTTCTTCCGGGAAGCTTTCATTGTGCACATTAATTCCGATTCCGATCACTATATGGTTGATATAGTCAAACTGTGCACTCATTTCCGTAAGAATACCACAGATCTTCTTACCATTTATGACAATATCATTCGGCCATTTGATCAAAGCCTCTGCTCCCGTCACCCGGTGCATTGCATTTGCCACTGCCATCGCTGTCACGAGGGTCAGCATGGATGCATGGTTCGGATTGATGTCCGGTTTGAGCATGAGTGTCATGTAAATTCCCGTTCCCGGAAGGGAATCCCATGACCGTCCGCGACGTCCTTTTCCCGCAGTCTGCTGGTCCGCTACCACAAAAGTTCCGGATGGATGTCCTTCTTCTGCCAGTTCTTTTGCTTTCGTGTTCGTGGAATCAATCTTATCAAAATAATACGTTTCCGCGCCTGCCCATTCGGTCTTTCGGATGCTTGCCAGCTCCACTTCGTCCATACGGTCCGGCACAGATACCAGATGATATCCCTTATTCTGCACCGCCTCAATCTCATAACCGGCCTCTTTCAGCTGGTTAATTGCCTTCCAGACAGCGGTTCGGGATACGCCAAACTGATTGCACAGCTCCTGACCGGACACATATCCGTCCGTCTCACGGAGCAGTCTTAAAATTTCTGCTTTCATAATCATACTTTCCATTCACAAAAATATGTAAACGTTTTTTCTTAGTCAGATAACGTTGCCTTCATGATCGCCTTGATGGAATGCATACGGTTCTCAGCTTCATCGAAGACAACGGAGCGCTCACTTTCAAATACCTCATCGGTCACTTCCAGCTCGGATAATCCAAACTTTTCATAAACCTGTTTTCCGATCGTAGTCTTTAAATCATGGAATGCCGGCAGGCAATGCATAAAGATCGCGCTGTCCTTTGCATTTTTGAATGCATCTGCATTGACCTGATACGGTTTCAGGTCATTGATACGCTCTGCCCATACTTCTTCCGGTTCACCCATGGATACCCATACATCTGTATAAATGACATCAGCATCCCTGGTTGCTTCCGCAACACTGTCTGTCAGTGTGATGGTTGCTCCTGTCGTAGATGCCACGTCCACACAATAATCCACAAGCTTCTTGTCCGGATAATATTTTGGATTGGTGCAGGCAACAAAATGCATACCAAGCTTTGCACAGGTAACCATCAGGGAATTGCCCATATTGTAACGGGCATCCCCCATGTATACAAACTTCACACCCTTAAGTTTTCCAAGATGCTCCTTGATGGTAAGCATATCGGCAATCATCTGTGTCGGATGGGATTCATTGGTCAGTCCGTTCCACACCGGAACCCCTGCATATTTTGCCAGTTCTTCCACGATTTCCTGTCCGTATCCACGATATTCGATTCCATCAAACATACGTCCCAGAACACGTGCGGTATCCGGAATACTTTCCTTTTTTCCAATCTGGGAACCGCTCGGATCAAGATATGTCACATGCATACCCAGATCATGTGCGGCTACCTCGAAAGAGCATCGGGTTCTTGTACTTGTCTTCTCGAAAATCAGTGCAATATTTTTTCCAACCAGACTGTCATGCATGATTCCCTGATGTTTCTTCTCTTTCAGCTCTGCGGACAGATCCACAAGATACAGGATCTCCTCCGGTGTAAAATCCATCATTTTTAACAAATTACGTCCCTTTAATGTCATTGCTCTTCCTCCTTAAGTGTACGTTGAAAACATTTTACTCCATTTGCCGGAATTTTACAACAATGGTATGGAAAATTGACCGATCAAAAAAGGAGCTCTGCCTTTCGACAAAGCTCCTGGATTTTTAAGTTTAATAAAATACAATCGGTCCTACAACCGTTCCCGCATGACCGCTGGATGCCAGTTTGAAGTATTTTGCTCCACCTGTCGGATCACTGCCGTTTAATGCGGCTCTCGCTGCCTGTCTGGCGCTTGCGCTGACACCGCTGGCAAGTCTTGCTTCAAGTCTGCCGGAAGATGCCGGTCCAAACTGACCTCTCTGATAGATAACTCCGTAGATAGAATTTGCAAATCCGCCGCTTCTGACACGATTAACAACAACCGCTCCAACCGCTGTCATACACTGTACGCTGGTTCCTCCGGCCTCACACTGTACAAGTGCTGCCAGAAGTGTCTCTTCATCCGCACTTGCGGCAATCGACGCATTCTGTGTTGTCTGGGAAGATGCCGACTGACCGGATGATGATTTCTTTTCAGCAGAAACAGAAGCATTCTTCTTCGCTTCTTCCGCTGCCTTTTTCTCTTCTGCAGCCTTGATTGCTGCCTGTTCTTCCTCAATGGTGACTGCTTTGCCTGTATCCAGTGTGACGGTCACATAATCGTCACTCACATAACAGGTATCTGAACCAACTTTGACGGCAATCCATCCGTCTGTTTCTTCGGCTTTTGTATTCACATCCATGTGCTCACCCGATGCAACGGTTTTCACTACCTCCGCATCTGTGTCTGGCGCTTTACGAATACGAAGACCGTCAATGGAAACCTTCGCAACCGTATCACAGTGCTTCTTTGCATAATTTAATGCATCTGTTCCTGTCACACAATATTCATTCTTGACATATCCTGTTACATTGCCGGACTCAATCTTTGTCCAGGTATCGCCTGCTTCTTTCACAACTGCGCGATCCCCTTTGTACATCTTTCCGACAATTTCGGAATCAGAATCTGCCTTTTCACGGACGTATAGGAAATCATCTACCTTCGCCATCAGCTTATTCTGCCACTCCTGTTCCTCTTCGGAAACAGTTTCCTTTTCTGTGGTTTCTTCTTTTTTTGTATCATTTCCGGATATAACCGTTCCATCTGCTGTTGCCGCAACCAAAGCCGCATTTGTCTTTTCAACAGAAATATATCTGTCCAGATAGTCTGCCGACTCCAATTCATATTCATTCATGGCAGATGCCACTCCGGCAATTCCGTTATTGACAAACTGTGTGTCTGCTGCATCCTTTGCTGCAATATTCACTCCATTACCGGTAACTGCAGTGACCGCAAGTGTGAGTGCCAGTCCCGACACGATTACACTTTCCATCACCTTTTTGCTTGCTTTCATTGATGAACCTCCGTAGTTTGTTTCATCCACATCTCAACCGTGGATTCGTAACATTTTATGCAATAAGTATTACACTTATGTTGCGTTTTTAAACACTTTATTTCATTTGTTACAAGTTTGTTACGTGGCTCATTGTAGCACAGAAATTCCTGTTTGTCAAATTTTAGTAAAAAAATGGGTGGTGCTCTCCACTTTTACTCATATTCCGTTTAAAAAATGGGTGTGCGTTTTCACTGCACACCCATGCCGGTTTTGAAAATGTTACATATTTTATATTCCTGTGTCAATTTATGTATTGTTTTTGATAAAAAACATTCCACTATGGGAAAATTTCCTGCAAAACAGTTGAAATTATGCGGTTTTCTTCCTCATCCTCATGTAAATTTTTATTTTGCACGTTCTCCGGTGATACACTTTTTTCTTCTTTCTTTTTCGGCTTGTCCATGTGTTTTTTTAAGTACAATTCCAGGCGTCTTCTGCACCGGTTTGCTTTTTTCTGTTGCCGCACAATACAAAATACCCCAATTGTTAAAAATAAAAAAAGTATGATCTGCAAACCCATAATCATTAACTCCATTTCATTTTGCCACCTGCTGATCCACATCAGTATTGTCATATCTGCTCCCATCCTTTCATATTATATAAAATCATTTCTTACTGTATAAATCTTATTATAATGAAAGAACGTCATCACCGGAATATCCTTTCGGTCGCAAGTTTCGACATATGTCGTTACTGCCCATGTTGCTTGACATTTCTATATAGATCATATAGAGTTGACTTAAGTAAAGAAAAGAGGAAATATCGAATGGCTAAATCAAAAAAAATTGTTATGACCGGTGGCGGAACTGCCGGACATGTTACTCCAAACATTGCCCTTATGCCGGCACTTCAGGAAGCCGGTTATGAAATTACATATATCGGTTCCTACAACGGAATGGAAAAAGAACTTATCGAAGCACAAAAAATTCCTTATATCGGAATTTCTTCCGGAAAACTTCGCCGTTATTTTGACTGGAAAAACTTTTCCGATCCTTTTAAAGTATTAAAAGGATATGGGCAGGCAATCTCCATCCTGCGCAAACTCAAACCGGACGTTGTCTTTTCCAAAGGTGGATTTGTGTCTGTTCCGGTTGTCCTTGCCGCAAAGCACTGCCATATTCCGGCAATTATCCACGAATCCGATATCACACCGGGACTTGCAAACAAAATTGCAATCCGCGGTGCAAAAAAAGTATGCTGTAATTTCCCGGAGACCATGAAATATCTTCCAGCGGAAAAAGCAGTTCTTACCGGTTCACCGATCCGCCGGGAACTGTTCCACGGAGATGCGGAAAAATCTCTTCACTACTGCGGTTTCCCGGATCACAGCAAACCGGTACTCCTGATCGTCGGTGGAAGTTCAGGTTCCAAGGTAATCAATGAAGCGGTACGGAAAGTGCTTCCGGAACTGTTAGAGCAGTTTTATATCATTCATCTTTGCGGAAAAGGAAATCTCGATGAGAAATTAAAAGGCGTGATTGGCTATGCGCAGTTTGAATATGCAAGTGCAGAACTGACCGACATGTTTGCCCTGGCAGATCTTGCCATTTCCCGCGCAGGTGCAAATTCCATCTGTGAACTTCTTGCATTGCACAAACCAAACATCCTGATTCCGCTTTCTGCTGTTGCCAGCCGTGGTGATCAGATTTTAAATGCGAAATCTTTTGCTAAACAGGGATTTTCTTATGTGATTGAAGAAGAAAAACTGACGGATCAGACATTACTTGATGCTGTACGCGAAGTATATGCCGACCGCGAAAAATACATCCATACCATGTCAGAGAGCGGTCAGATGGATTCCATCGGAACGATATTAAAACTGATTGAAAGTGTTTCTAAATAATTCACACGCCAAAACAAAAAAACATGCATATCTGCTGTACGTTTTTCCAGCGATATGCATGTTTTTGTATATAGAGATACAGATTTTTTACATCTTCATCTTATCACAGATTTCTTTCATCTCATCATCGGAAAGAGATAAATGCTCCCACTCAGGAACTGCCTGATCTCCTGCTTTACGCGGAATCAGATGCATATGGAAATGAAATACGGTCTGTCCTGCTGCTTCTCCGTTATTCTGAAGCACATTGTAACCGTCACATCCCAACACTTCTTTTTCGTGTGTAATAACTTTCTTTGCAAGCTTTGCAGCCTTTGCGAGTACTTCATCATCAATCTCAAACATATTTGCATAGTGCTGTTTCGGCAGAATCAGCACATGTCCCTTTGTTGCAGGACTTGCATCCAGAATCACACGGAAATCCGCATCTTCATAGATCGTATTGGTCGGAATATCTCCGTTTGCCAGTTTACAAAAAATACAATTGTCGTCTTTCATTTTTTTGCCTCCTAAAATACAAATATCTGATCGAGCATACGAAGCGTTTTAAAATTTCCTTTCGCTGTCATCTCACCCGTCATAAACGCTCTCTGGAATGTCATCCGTCCGTCAATGATTGACTGCAGAACATCTCTGCTTAATTTTGCAACCACGTCAATCTTGTCTTCCTGTCCGTAATGAATCTCCAATTCTCCGTTTTGAATTGCCACATACAATGGCTTTTTGATTCCTTCGATAATAAAGGAATAGCTGGCAGCAAAATCCTCAGTAGATACAAAATGACTTTCCAGTTCTTTCACAAACGGTGTATCCATATCATCATCCGGTTTTCCAAGCATATCTTTGAACATCGATGCCAGTTCCTCAATATCCTCTTTCTGCTGCTTCACATAAGTATCATCCGATACATACTTCGAGAGCTGCTCGCTCTCCTGTGGTGTCAGATTCAGCTGCTGCGTCCGCAGAACACTCTGCTTTACTGCCTGATTACTGGTCGGAAGATTTTTGATCTTCTGGGAAATGGTCCGGTACAGGTTTTCCGCTTTCTTTTCAATGATCAGCGTATAATCTTTATTCTGCTTGAATTCCACCAGATCCTCTACATATCCGCATAACCCTGCACATGGTAATCCACCCAGAATCTCCCATGCATTCATCAGAGTCAGTTCTCCCTCGCGCTCTCCATAGGTTGTGGACATAACAATCGGCTGCATATAGGTATGGCTGATTTTTTCCTTATCCCCATATAACCAGCAGGCATCCAGAAACTGCTGCATATAACCACCGATTCCCAGCCACTCAATCGTTGTGGCAAGAATAATTCCGTCTGCCTCTTTGAACGTCAGCGGAAGGGTTGCAATTTCATTCTTATGCTCATATATATTGAATCGTTCGATGTTTACCCGAAGTTCCCGTAAAACATCTTCCATCTTTTTTAATACATACAGTGTCGGGTCATCCAAAAGTCCCCGGCCTCCATAATACACGTTGATTTTCATCGGTATACTCTCCTTGCTTTGATACTAATTAGTATAGGGATTTTCCCCCGATAAATCAACTGCTTTACGAGGTTTCCAGTATAAAATAATTGCAAGAACAAATCCCATTGCAAGGCCACCGATGTGTGCCCAGTTGTCCACATCCACACTGGTAATTCCATAATACAGGCTGATCACAATCATAAAAAGCAGCCCTTTGCCCGTAAGAGATTCATATCTTCCTTTGTGTATAATCACAATCCACAGCAATGCCCCGATAATACCGAAAATAGCACCGGATGCCCCTGCCGATACCTCATACTTTCCCCGTGCGATCATTTGCACATAGGACAGTGTACTTCCTCCCACACCGGCGATCAGATACAGACACAGATATTTGATATGCCCCATCGCCTTCTCCAGAATCGGACCGGCACAGATCAGTACCAGCATATTATTCAAAATATGTTCAAATCCAAAATGCATAAAAGTAGCTGTAAACAGTCTCCAGTATTCTCCCTGCTTCACATATGGCGGCCAGACCGCCCCCATTCTTACCATAAACTCCGAATTTTCCGTATTTCCAAGGATTTCCAGAATCACATAAACAAGAACATTCACAGCGACAAATCCCACGGTTACAAATGGAAGTTTCTTTTTTTGTGGCATGCTTTTCCCTCCTGATTTTTTCACATGCTATCAGTATACTCACTTCCATTTGGAAAAACAAGGCAGTTAGCAAAAACGATATCGGACATCCGCGAAACGGATCATGTCATTACTGTTTAATTTTCTTCTCTCTTTGTAAGCCAGCGGCTCATCATTCACAAACGTACCATTTGTCGAATTTAAATCTTCAATATAATAGGTCTCTCCATCATGATCAATCCGCGCATGCAGCTGACTAATCGTATCTGCCTGTATTTGTATGTCCGCATCGGGACCGTACCCGATTCTTGTCATTTTCTTTGTAACACAGATATCCTCGTAAGATTCAGCTCCCTGATACAACAACATTCCCCTGACTTTCCCTGTCATGCTGTTCAGGCATACCGTTGGCCGATATTCGGGTTGTGCCACCGTTTTTATTACTTCCTCCGGATATACAACCGCAGACTTCGAAAGTTTTCTGGTATCCTGCAGGCATTCCCTACTTCCATGATAAGATTCATATACCTGTTTTTCGGTTTCTTCCTCTTCCAGAAGACCTATTTCTATCAGTAGCTTTTTTAATTTTCTGATCCACGCCTTCTGCTCCTTTTTCTTTCCCTCCTTTTTCTTTCTGTTGGCTCTTTTTACAGTTTCATCTTTTCTTTTTTTGTCTGGATGATCTTCATATTTTCTTTCCAAAACTACGGATTGATTGTTTTCCTCTTTCCAAACTTTTTCCGTTCCATTTACCCCGGGTTCCTCCGCAACATCTTTTTGGCCCTCATTTTGTCTGGATCTTACAATTTCATCCCGGATATCTGTAATAGAATAACCATCCAGAAGCGTCTTCTCATAAATTCCATATGCGGCCTTTACCGCCTGTGTATCTTTATGATCCACCTTTGTAAGCAAAAATTCCATCAACTGCTGAAATTCTGTCTCAATGGTTCCACTCCCACCCGGATATACGGTAAAAATAATTTCCTGGTTGCTGTTGGTAATAAATATTAACTCGGGATCCAGCATCAGGCAATTGGTCTGAATCAGATTCCATTCCAGAATCTCCATCTCACTGCAAATGCTCATAATCAGTTTTTCAATGAAAGAAATATCTACTTCTTTTACCCTGCAATACATATCAAGCGACTGTTTGCCGGATATGTTATACCAGTACTGTCCCTCCCCATCCATATATGCCTTTTCCACCGCAAGAAGTCCCGGCAATTTTCTCCTCAGCATCAGCTTTTCATCCAGCCCCGCATGGATTCCTGCTGCAATTTTCATAAAACTTCCTGTAAGATTTCTTTCATATACTATTTCCCGATTGATCATTTTTTCACCTCTTTTAATGTCTGATACTGATAAAAGGAATCTACTGCCCACATATCTTCCATCTGCTTTTCTTCATGCTCCTCACGTACTTCATGCAACAAATCAATTCCTGTACACATAGCTGCTGCCATCGTCCATATCAGAACCGGTATAATCACAGCCGCCTCTACGGTATAACTTCCTCTCCATTTCATATTTTCTCCTTTTATCCCTGTAATCCCCACATGACCAGATGTGCCCCTAGCAGAAATGGTACAAACGGAAACTCGGATTTTCTGTTTTTATGTCCGAATACCAGCAAACCAAGAGCCGTAATTCCCGCAATGGTAATGGCAATCATGACAATTCCCATTATTTCACCCAGTGCATAAAAACATCCCATACCTAAAATTACCAGACCGTCTCCATACCCAATACTTTCCCTTGTACTCCAGGCCAGTATAAGCATAAATATCCCCGGCAATAATCCCAAAAACCATACCGGATTTTTCCAACAGCCCCCCAGCAGTGATATGGTCATGCCTGATATTCCCAGAAGCAAAATTGCCCAGCCATGAAGTTGCTGTTTTCTCATATCTTCCCAGGAGAGTCCTGCCAATCCAAACGTCAATATGCACATTCTGATCATTTCATAGTTATTCTGCATGATTTTACCTCACCTCCGTATTCGCACCACATTTACCACAGGCTCTTTTTCCTCCCGTCTCTTCCAAAAGGATCAGATAAATAGTTCTTTTTAGCCCACTGCAGGCAAGATCACTATGATAACAGGTTCCATAATCCGTCACATACACCTTTCCGGCAACATGATTTTTTGCCACGCACCCGGAACATGCGCTGTACTTATGTTCATTTTTGTTTCTCATACTGCTGATCTGTGCATAATCCGTACTTTTAATACTCAAATCCAGATAATGGCACTTTCTGCTCCTGTGATAAACAGTTCCATGTTTTGTAACATACACATAATCACTCTGCTTTCCATCTGTACGGTCGCCAATCCACTTATGGCTCTTACTTTTCTGACAGATACCAACACCCTTTACCTCAAAAAAGCTAATTGGAATTTTAATGTAATAATTAACCTGCAAATTAATATAATTTCCTGACAGATCGGATTTCGCCATCGTAATCGCATGTTTTCCACCGCGAATATATTTTTCCGGCAGGCTGTACGTTCCCAGCTCCTTTCTAAAATACGCTTCCGCAGATACCCAAAGCCCCGTTTGCGATGAAACCGCAGATGCTTCACATGCTGTTTTTCTGCTTGCATAATTCAACGCCTCCTGAACTTCTGTCTGAATCTGCAATACCCGAAAGAAAAATAAGAGCGTAAGGAAAAACACGGCTGCTACAGGGATAATCACGGCTGCTTCCAGCGTATACGATCCCTTAAAAAAGGAACATAAGGATGCCTTTTGGCAAGGATGTTCTCCCAGGTTATAGATATCGTCTTGCGGATTCGAATCTATTGGTTCGTTTATTATCTTATGAATACATGCCTGCTTCGGAAAAGGTTGATATTTGAGGGTAATTGTTGGTTTCCACTGTCCAAAAGACATCCTTACATCCCCTCCTTCCCATGAAAATAACTATATCCGGAATGATTTTGAATCCGGAATCCATTTGAGAAATTTTCAAGGATGGATACAAAGCCAAGAAATACCGGTTGGAATTCATAGGTGGCAGTAAGCTCAGTTTCACACAAAACGTGGTCCATCTGAAAATTTTCGTACCCTTCCTGTGTCTGTACATACGCTTCCTCCACATCCATGGTGCGCATTGCAAGGGTATTTCCCTTATGAAACAAAAGCAAAATGGCAGCATATTGTCCATAATCCAATCCCTGAGAACAATCTTTCGCCACAGACCAGCCCGACAAAAGTTCCGGAATCATATGTACATTTGAAGTCCAGTCCGCATCACTTTTTATCATTGTAATTTTCCCACCGGACAATAGTGTCCTTACATCTAACACACTTTCTGCAAATGCCCACGCTACTAAGATTCCGTATTTTACAGCTTCGATTACGGCCGGATTTGCGGATACTCCCGCCAACGTGACCGCAAGTGCCATTGCCTCTGATTGTCGCTGGGAAGATGCGGTTAATGAGGCCATATTTAACGGTTCTCTCATTGCCAGCAGCTCCGAAACCACAATTTTTAAATTATCCGCGTCATTTCTTTTTCCGCCCAAAACATACTCCAGCTCATATTCCAATACGCGATCCTGCTTTTTTTCCACATAGTTTCCAAGATAATTCACCAGATACTGATAAAACAATACTTTTTGATACCAGTCTGTTCCCACATAAGAATCCATCGTACCTTTTTCCAGACTTCTGTGTGAAACAGTTTCTTCTATATTAATAGATTTTCCGGATACCTTTGTATTTTCCGGCAAAACAAGGGATAGTACCCCTTCTTTTTTTACTTCTGTCACCGTTTCTAAAGGATTCTCTGTTGGCGTTGCCTTTTCCCCAGAATCCTCTTTCTTTGTTTTATCCCCCTGACGCGCTTCCCCCTTTAACTGCCGGGATGATGAATTACCTGCCCCCTCCGTTTCATATTTTTCCGGATGCTTCAGTGCATCCATTGCATCTGCAATACCCTCATCCGGATTTTTATAGTCCTTTTTTACTTCTTTTACTGCTTCATAATGATTGTAGACGGACTTTGCCATCTCATATGCAATATTCTTTTTCATATAAGTACATACAGCCTTCTGAAATACGACACCATTCTGATCTGTCAGCAATCGATAGGGATCATACCTTGCATCTGTCATCTCTGCGGTCAACAGACTCATCCCGGAAAGCAAAGTTTTTTGTTCTTTGCTTCCAAGATGATCCGATGTAAGGCCACGCAACTGTGCTTCCCGGTTATTAAAACATAATTTACCTTCTGTATCATCCACCCGTACTCCAAGAATTTTGTATGTTTCCCACAAAGGACTGCAATAATCGGCAAAAACGGATTCCAAAACCGTATCCGTATTCATATACAATACTTTCTGAAGTTCATAATGTCTCGCTGCTTCTAAAAGTGTGAAAAGAAGCTGCGCCACCAGCATCAGTGAAAGGGCTGCAAACACAGTAATACTCGCCTTTCTCCTCACTATACCTCCCCTGTGCGTTCTTTAATTGTGTTGAAAATATCAGAAACCAGCGTTGTCAGTTTTTTCTTGAACAACACAACAATTCCTATCAACACCACAACGATCAACACCATTTCTACAACTCCTACCCCATCTTCTTCCATCAAAAAGTTTTTAAATCCTAACATAATTTTTCCTCCTTATACTTGAAATGACAGCATTGCCGGAATCATAATGATGGCAATCACGATGCCAAGCATCATCATGAGTGGCAACAGCATTTTCGTTCCTGCCTCTTCTCCCAATTTACAGGCCAGTGCCTTCCTTTCTTCCAGTGCATTCTCCGATTCCTGTTCCAAAAGTTTACATAATCCCCTGCTTCCGGTCTGTAAATTCTGTAAAAGAATCCGAATGAGTCTCTGATACTCTCCCAAATCCACTCTTTCTCCAAATTTCTGGTATGCAAGACGTTCACTTTCCCCGTCCAGGATTTCGTGATTCGTTATTATCATTTCTTCATAGATATACCGTTCTTTTATTTGTTTTTTCTGCCTTTTATCAGAATATTGAGCGGAAATTCTATTCCATGCCTGTTTTAATGACATGCCTGCTCCCAGTAAAATCAGAAGTTTACTCACAACTTCCGCATAATCCAGTTTCATCTGCTCTTTTTTTATATGATCTGCAGTACGTTTTCTCTCCAGAACAATTCCCGCCATCAGGAAACAGACAAGCACCTCAAAAAACAAAATTTTCCATACCAGATGCTGTTTTTTTTCTTTCCATTGCAGCTTCACCCCTGCCGCCTGATCCGGCAGCGTCAGATACCTTTCCCCTTCCTGCGTACTCTGCTGCTCCACTTCAGCTGCAATTTCATGAATGACCTTTTCCTGCTGCGACATCACTTTCGGGTATACTTGAAAAGAAAACGTATATTCCTCCCGGTACTTTTCACAGGTAAGTGCCACACTCGCCTGTACAAGTTCTCCTTGGGGATCTAATTGATCCTCCCGGATCGTTCCATCCACGTCCACTGCATTGTATTGATCCAATGTCCAGTCGGCTTTTACCAATCCTTTCACATAGCTTGGCTTCATATGCACCTGCTCTGTTACATGTGCAGCCTCTTCTCCCTCTGGGAAAAAGGTTTCGTCTATTTCCTTTTCTGCCCGGGAAAAATAGGATTGTGCTGTCTTTTCATCAATACATTGTGCAGGAACGCTTACCTGATAGTCATAATTTTTCAGTTTCTCCCCTGCATTCAGCGTAAGTTCCACTTCCTGCCGCCCACTGCCCGGACTGCCCCGGATAATTCTGTTTTTATCGTCCATACTGCGATCGGAAAATTCCATATATGCCCCAAGCAGCAATAACAGAATACAAACAACCGCTGCTTCTATTATTTTTTTCCTTCTCACACTTCCCCCTCTACATATGTATTGTCATTATTTTCTCTGCCAGTACAATCGCCCCACCATAAGCTGCAAGGCATACTGTCATAAACAATGCCCCTGCCACATTTCCATATAAAACATTCAGGAAATCCATGGATGTCACCTTCAGATATAACAAAATGAACAACGGTATCACATTCATTACTTTCTGTTCCATCTTTCTAGAAGCAATCTGTACCTGAATCTCCCTCTCTGTTTCATGGCGCACCCGCATGTGCCGAGATGTTGCATCAATAATTGTCACAAAATTTCCACCGCTGCGTTTTGCAAATGAAAAAACTTCGGAAAAACTTGCAATATCCATATTTCCACTTCGGGTTGAGAAATCTCCCAGCAGCAGCTCCAATGGTTGATTGAGGCTGATGGAACAATTCATCTCCTTTACCTCCTGATACATATAGGATCTTTTCCCATATAATGCGAGTATTTCTTTTTCTGCCTCTTTCCACGCATTTTCTATAGAGAAACCAGCAAGTAAAGCCGCACTGATACTCCGGAGAGTATCCACAAATTCCTTCGCAAGCTGTAATTGCATCTGCTCTTCCCCTGCTTTTTTCTGACGCTTCATGAAAAACCAGATAAAAACAGGAAAAAATACTATCCCCAGCCAGCTGGCATAAAATAAATACGCAATTGCCACTGTCAGCAGCCCCGCCAAAGCAATGCTTCTACAGACCTCCTTCCGGCTCAGATGATACACGCGATAATCCATCTTCTATCTCTCCCTTCTCCCAGGTCAGCCCTGCCATCTCCAGTTTTTTACGATTCTTTAATATGCCACAGTGCTTCCACTTCCAGCTGCCCTCGGTTCCTTCCAGCTGATAAATCGGAGAAATCTGAATCTCGCCATTTTCCACTCCGCATACCTCTGTAATTTCCAATACCCTGCGGCTTTTATCCGGCAATCTTCCCAAATGAACAATCAGGTCTATCCCGGATGCAATCTGCTGTCTGATTGCAGCAATCGGCAGATCCATCCCCATCAGTACCATCATTTCCAGACGGGAGAGAATATCTCTGCTTGAATTTCCATGGGCGGTGGATAATCCGCCGTCATGTCCGGTGTTCAATGCCTGAAGCATATCAAATGCCTCCGCTCCACGGCACTCCCCAACGAGTATTCTGTCCGGACGCATACGCAATGCTGTGCGGATCAGATCCCGGATTGTTACCGGCTGGACGCCCTCCATATTTGCATTCCGTGTTTCTAAACGTACCAGATTTTTGATTCCCTGTATTTGAAGTTCCGCGGAATCCTCAATCGTTATGACTCTCTCATCCTCCGGGATATACTGTGATAAAGCATTTAAAAATGTCGTTTTCCCGGAGCTTGTCCCTCCCGAAATCAACAGGTTGTATTTTGCCCTTACCAGCATCTTTAAAAACTCTGCTGCATCTTCCGGAAGTGCCCCTTTTTGAATAAGGGTCTGCATATCCAGCGGTTTCTCCGGAAATTTCCGGATTGTGATTGTAGAACCATCCAGAGAAACCGGTGCCAGGACAATATTTACACGGGAGCCATCTGCAAGTCTTGTATCTACGATTGGATTCGATAAATTAACCACCCGGTTATGTCTTCCAACGATCTGCTGTATCACATCCTGCATTTTTTCTTCGCTGGCAAATGCCTGATTCCACGCATGAACCTTTCCTGCCTTTTCGTAAAAAATATGTTTCGGGCCATTTACCATGATCTCGGAAATTTCCGGATCATCCAGAAGTTCCTGCAAAGCATCCAGTTTTCTGAGTGAATTAAATACTCTTGCTTCCAGCATCAGACGCTCCCGAATGGAAATGGGTTCCTCCTGCATCAGCCGGGATGCTTCTTCCCCAATCAGATTTTCAATTTCTTCATCCGACATCTCCCGCGAAAGATCCATGCGTTCCAATACACGTTGCCGGATACATCCTACATACTCATCCAACCGGCATCATCCTCCGGATACTGTCTCCAAATTCGTTCCATTTCCATTGCTCGACGAGCCGCTCGCAGGATACCACAGGGGATGCCACAGGTGGAAGCTGTATCTCCCGCAGATTCTCGGATAACCGTTCTTCTCCGCGTTTTTGAATTTCTGTCAAAAATTCTTTCTCTCTCCATTGTCCAAGCCCTCCTCTGCTTTTCATCAGGAAAATTTTCTGGCAGCTCCCCAGCAATTCAAAAAATCCCATAAACCGTGACCCTAGATTTAAAACGATGGTTGTATAATTCATTTCCTGCGCTAAAATCTGAAACAATTTCTGATACGTCAGATTTTTCACTTCACACAGACACTCGGTATTTCCCAGAGGATACACAACATCTGTCCTGTCCAGATGACCGATGCAGGAAACCATCCTGCTCTTTGAGTATTTTCCGCTTTCTGCCATCACCAGAAGTTCTTCCATCCCGGACGAATAAAATTCCCCCATCAGCTGCGACAATCCACTGTTTTCCTGCAAATCCAGAAGCAGAACTTTTTCGTTTTCACTCAGAATGGAGGACAGCGTGACCGCAAACGGAAGCTGCATTTCATTTTCTGCCAGCGAATATACTGCAAGAACCTGTAATTTTTGCTTCACACCCCCACTGGCATTTTTTATTTCCTCCCCAATCTGTTTTAAAATCTCATCGACGATTTTATTCACTTCCTGATACTTATCCACAAACACCACCCCTTTTTCCACATCTTTATCCACATTTTCATTTCCATCAAACAGATAAATTTGTGGAATTTCACATTCTATCCTATTTTCCCCAGCCAAATCATCCGACAGAACAATTGCATCCAGGGTTTTCCAGTTCTCCTGAAGTGCCTCCTTCTGGGAAAACATGTGCAGCTCAAGCTGATCCCGATAATGATTCATCAGGCAGCTGGTAAAACGGTCACCATACTCCCGGTCTCCAATACAGAGTCCCAATCGAGCTCTCCTCATAGCTCCTCCTTTCTTTTCAAAACAGTGACAGCCATACTGTCCGATGCGCATATAACATTCCCAGTAAAACCACAACAGAAAAATGCATCAGATTCTGCTCCTGAACCCAGCCATTTCGATAAGAGGAGAATTTCCCCGAAAACAGTTCTCTTAAAAAAACCTGTGCTTTAAAAAGGCTGATTCTAAGATTGCGCATATACAACATCTTGAGCACGGCTATTACTGCTCCTGCCACAAATGCTGCCAGCACACAGTCTGTCAATGTTTTTAAATTTGTAAATCCACCGATAACGGAAAAAAGTTTGATATCTCCGGCGCCCAACACACCTATGAGATAAAAAAGATATAACATGATAACCGGAATAGAAATATTCAAAAGAACTTGAATGATTCGCGGCATTCCACCCAAAACTATACCGAATGCCATCGATAAAAATAAACCCATGATAATCAGCCGGTTACTAATCCTCATGCTGGTAATATCCTGAACGACTGCCACAATTAGGATTGCATACAGTGTCAGAACCGATGCCCCCTGCATCGAAATCAATTTGCATCACCCCTTTGTTGTGAATCGAATTATAACAATGCCAATTTTATTTGTCAAGCAGTTTTTTACAAATTTTTTGTATAACTTTTCCATTTTTGCTTATACTTGTAAAAGAGAGACTTCAGAAAGCAGGTGATCCAATGAAATTGTTTAAGACAACCCCTCAGCCCCCTGATGGCTATGCAATACTTCTCGATAATCTGAAACAGACAACCGCAGAACTGCAAAATACCTATGCCAATCTTGAAAATGTCGTTGATCCGGATTTGATCGACTATTACATTTATCAGGCAAAAGCCGTACAGATGCGCTATAAATTTCTTCTGGGATGTGTAAAAAAAATAGAGGGAAACTATTCGCTTCCCTCCTGACCGTTCACATTTTACGGAAATTTTATACAAAAAAGCCCCGGTGACTGTCCACATCCATATAATCTTCGTTTACGGCACCGCGCGCATAAGTCATCCCTGCATATACCTGCTGGGTATTTTTCATAAGGGGTGCACTCTTGTCCTGTTTCGCCACCTCTACAAAAGAAGTATACAATCGGTGCATGATATGTTCCGCTTCCTGCACTCCATCCAGCCGATTCTCGTACATCGCCCGTGAAAGCTCATTTTTACAGAACATATAGAGTTTATACAGGTTGTGCGAGATCGGATACGAAAAATTGAGACTTCCGATCAGTTCATCCAGAACACTCTGTGCATTCCGGATCGCATCCTTCTGTCCATCATGATCTCCCGTGCAGTGTGCCTGCCGAATATCATCCACATAGGCAAAAAAGATATCGTAAATGATGACGATCATCTCACCAGAATTACACTGGCTCAGTCGTCTCGTAAAATCTTTTTTCAGCTCATTTTCCATATGCTACTCCTATTTCTGCAGCAAAGACAGTACCTGCTGTGGAATATCATTTGCCTGTGATAACACCGAAACAGCAGCCTGTTCCAGAATATTCTGCTGTGTATATTCTGTCATTTCAGATGCCATATCGGTATCCATAAGCCCTGAATATGCGGTTGTCATATCTTCCTGTGTCTCTGCAAGACTGGAGCTTGCATACTCGAGACGATTGGTATATGCACCGATTCCGGAGCGGACAGCACTTAATTTTGCAATTGCTGCATCCATCGTGCTGATGGCTTTGTCAGCACCTCCGTTGACCGCCACATTTACCGTATCCAGATACAGACTCTCCGAGGAAACTTCCGGAATATGTACATCCATATTCTGATACTGGTTCGCACCGATCTGAATTGTCATTGCACCGACATCCGTCACGTCGAATACAAGCGTCGCTCCTGTTGCCTGTATATCATCACTCAGCAGAAAATCCATGGAAAATCCACCCTTATCCGTGATTTTCACACGATTTCCCTCGACATTTGTAATTACTGTACTTCCAAACCCATCTTTCAGTTCTATCTCTGCATCGGTTCCGCTTGCCACTAGTTTGTAACTTTTGTCATCAGCATTCTGAACAACTCCCTGTGCATTTGACAGACCTGTTTTTTGTGCCATCTCTTCTGACATACCAATGGTCAGTGTTTCCTTTGATCCCCTGTTATCCGCAGTAATCTTATAAACCCCTGCCGTATTTGGATCTTTTTCAAACTTGCACCCGATCTCATCTGTCACAGATATCATCTGGTTATATACATCATCGGCACTCATTCCCTTTTTATACTCGATCCCCACTCCGTTGACAGAAATTGTGCCTCCTTCGAAATCCGGATCATTGATCAGACCGGACAGATCCAGCTGATACTCTGCCTGCTTTGCCGGAGTCTTCACTTCCACCGTATAATCGCCCGGAAGAACTTCCTCGGAAAAGTCAATTCTTGTTGCGCTCCGTGCAAATTTTGTTCCATCTGCTGTTTGTGTTCCACTCACATACACACGTGTATTTGCCGAACCGTCAAGCAGCGTCTTCTTGTTGTACTCTGTATCTGTGGAAATCCGGTCAACTTCCTGTGTCAGCTGATCAATCTCATCCTGAATACTCTGACGGTCCGAATAAGAGTTTGTTCCATTTGCCGCCTGAACACTCAATTCACGGATACGCTGCAGCATATTGCTGACTTCGTTTAATGCCCCGTCTGCAATTCTGAGTACGGACTGTCCATCATCAGAATTCGCTTCTGCCTGATCCAGACCATCAATCTGTGCTTTCATCTTGCTGGAGATTGCCATTCCCGCCGGATTATCTCCAGCTTTATTGATCTTATATCCGCTGGAAAGACGCCCCATAGAAAGGCTCAGTTTATTTTCTGTCCGAAGCAGCTGCCGATTGGCTACAACAGCAGACATATTGCGATTAATTTTCATATTTATTCCTTCCCGTATACGCTACGTTTGAGCATCCCTGCCCTCTGATTTGACGCTCCCTGTCATTTCATCTGACATATATATCGTCCGAAAATGTCAATTCTTTAATAAAAAAAAGTATAATTTGCAATTAACGGGAAATCGTATTATAATAGCAACATTAAACGATATTTGCAAAGGAGGATTTATCCCATGGCTAAAGTAACCAAGGATACTATGATCGGAGAACTTCTTCAGATTGATGAGAACGTAGCACCTATGCTTTTAAACATTGGTATGCATTGTCTTGGCTGCCCATCATCCCAGATGGAGACTATTGCTGAGGCAGCTATGGTTCATGGAATCGACCCGGATGATCTGGTAAATGATATCAACGATTTCATCGAGCATGATGCAACCGCATAGATTTCACGTATCAAAAAGGAGTGCTGAATTTCAGCACTCCTTTTTGATTTAAATTTTCTAAAGAGATGCAAACACCTGCAGTGCCTGCGGTCCCATAATTTTATTTCCATGCTCCGCGAAATATGCTCCGACTGCAGGATTATAGTTTTTCTGCTGTGCATATTCGCAAATAATATTGCAGACTTTATTAAACTCTTCCGGTGTGTGGTCATCTTTGTGGATCACCAGATAAAACCGGTTTTTCGTCTCATTCTTAAACAGGTCATTTCGTCCATTGTAATAATTTACAAGTACATGTGCGAGACGCTCCACCTGATCTATCGTCGTAAATTCAAACATTTTCGTCAGATCTGCCGGTACTTCCGGTACTTCTTCCGGTGCCTCTGTCTGCTGTGCATTTTCACTCTCCGGAGAGGCTTTTGCTTCACGTATTTTCTGGAAAAGTTCCAAAATATCATCTGCGCCTTTGCGTTCCACATTTCCGGCTGCCCCCATATTTGAAAACAGTTCCTCATCTCCGGCTTCCGTAAACTGGGAAAAACGGGTATCGAGTTCTTCCGGGTATTCAACCTTTGTAATCAGCAAAACCAGGGATTCAGAAGACAATGGAATTGCCTCTACCATAAGTGGATTGTCACTCACATCAAATCCAAACTCATAATTTGCCTGCTGTATCATATCATGGAAAAGTCCTTTAGCTTTCTCAGAACCATATGCCAGTTCCCGCAGATTAATCTGACGATCTGCAAGATCCTGTTTTGTTAATGTGCATCGAATCTGATTTTCATTTACTTTTTCAATTTTCATCTCTATCACATCCTTCTCTGGAAATCGCTTTCCGTAAATGGTACACTTATTATAATCAAATGCCCTCCCGTTGTAAAGTTACCACGGATTAAAAAATTATAAAAAAAATACTTGCATTGCAAAATAAAGTGTGTTATAAGTTTATGCATGAGATGCGTCTCTGACCCAAAGGAGCGTATGAATAACAAAAATTTAATATTGTCTGACCGATACGAGCTGATTCGTCCCCTTGGCCAGGGAGAATGTGGAAGTGTCTTTCTTGTCAGACAGCAATCTTTAGAGCAGTACCGTGCAATGAAGCGATTCCCCAAAAATACTTCGGCACAACCGCTCTTCGCAATATCCGAAGCACAGATTCTAAAGTCTGTTCAGCATCCCGGAATTCCCACAATTTATGATTTTGAAGAAGATGAATCATTCTACTATCTTGTGGAAGAATATATTCAGGGTGACTCTTTAGAAGAATTTTTGCTTCATCAACAGTCAATATCCCAGAACCAGTTTTTATATTTTTGTGAGCAGCTTTGTGACATTTTTGCATATCTGCATACATTACGGCCTTCTCCGATTCTTTATCAGGATCTTAAGCCGGAACATATTATAGTATGTGGAACACAGCTTAAATTGATTGACTTCAGTGTCGCATCTTTTGCTGCCATTTCTGGAAAAGACTTCAACCATTTCGGAAACGTGGATTTTTCTGCTCCAGAACTTATCTCAGGAAAACCGGTAACCCTGAGATCCGATATCTACAGTATTGGAAAAATCATGGAATATATGATGCCATATCTGGATGCAGCCACCAACCGATCTATTTATCCCAAAATTCAAAAAGCAATTTCAGCAGATCCCGACCTGCGCTATGAATCACCGCAGGCTCTGTACTCTGCATTAAAAGAAGTAATTGAAACTACGGGAAGAACGCATCTCAGGCAGACAATTGCAGTCGTTGGAAATCACAGCGGCTGTGGTGCAACACACATAGCAATCGCGCTGGTGACAACACTTAACTACCTTGGCATTTCGGCGGTTTATCAGGAAAAAAACTGGTCAAACGATCTGCGCAAGACGGTTGCCCAGCTGAAACATGTGTGGGAAAAAAACGGTTGTTTCTTTTATCGCAATTTTACAGGATTTCCAAAATATGACAGTGGCATCGAAATCCCAGAGCCTGTCGCACAAATCATGGTAAATGATTACGGATGTGATTTTTCTTTCTCCTGCCTTGCAACGGCGGATCATATTATCTATGTGTGTGGAGGAGCATTGTGGCATCGGGACGATGCAAAGTCCAAAGACTTTCTTTTACAAAATTTTGGTAACCGCCTGCATGTTGTTGCGAATCTGTGCGACCACAATTCTGCCATTTATTTTGCCAGAACATTTTCACAGCCGGTCTATTCTTATCCGTTTAATACGGACATCTTTCGTGCAGACAAAGAAAAGCTGGATTTTGTTCACTGGCTGCAACAACCTGAGAAAGGACGGAATCGCCTATTTTTACGTTTCATAAACCATTTATTCCGGCTCCTGCAACCATAGGAGTCTGCGGTACAACAGTAAATTCCGGTGTAACACACTTTAGTATTTCGCTTTGCAACTTTTTACACAGCAGATTTCTGGCCCGCACCGCATACCTGGAAGTCAATTCCAGTCATGAAATCGCTTCGCTTTCTTCGAAAAAGGACCCAACCATTCCTTTTCGCTGCAATGGTGTCAGCTACTATCCGGAGATTACACTCCGGCAGCTGCGGGAACAGTTACATCTGCAACACAAGTATAAAATTCTGGATTTCGGGGTTCTGACTCCATACTCATTTCCGGAATTTGTCCGCTGTGATTACTGTATTGTACTGACAAATGTGAGTATTTGGAAGGATCGGCAGCTCTTACAATTTATTGAGGAACTGAAAAAAACAAATTTAGGAAAGGATTATAAAACAAATGTCCGTTTTATGAGTATGGGAAACCTCAAAAAAGACCGAAAAAGAGTCGAAACGTCCTATGGAATCCGTGTGATTCCGGTTCCCTTTCTCGAAAACCCGTTTCAAGTGTCCTCTCATGATTTTGGATTCTTTGAACAAATATGGAAAGGAAAACAGTTATCACATTAAATTTATCTACTGACAATCAGCTGGTCATTGAATTCAGACCAGAAGTATATGAAAGTCTGATCGTTACTTTTTAAAACGATCCATTAAAAAAAATAAAATAACAAATGGGCTATTATTATGGGTGTGAAATGAGTCTCAATGCAACTCCGTCACGCACAAAATAAACTGAAAAAAGACAAATGGGAGGGCAGATCCACAGACACAACTGCCCTCCCGAAAAAATTCAAACAACTTCTATTTCTTAATTTTATCTGATTCCATTTGAATCTGTACAGGCACAATGCTATAATCGGAATAAATATATAATTTGCCAACAGACAAAGGAAGGACGGCTCATGAAGAAAAAATCTCATTCCATTTTCGCTGTGCTTGCACTGGCACTTGTCATTGCTGCAGCGATCGTAGTCTTCGCCCTGATCCGCAAATACACACCGAGTAAGGAACACGAAGATTTAACCACTTATTATCATCTGACAAATTCCGATGAGGTTGCCATTGTTTTAAATAATGAAGTAACCTCTTCCAAAGCCAGGGTCATTGACGGTCATATTTATATTGATTATGATTTTGTCCATGACAATTTAAATTCACGTTTTTACTGGGACAATAACGAGAATATCCTTCTCTATGCAACAACACAAAATCTGATCTCGGCACAGGCAGAGCAGACCAGTTATATGGTTACAAAATCTTCCGCAGATTACGGTCGTAAAATTGTTACCATAAACTCTGATACTGCATATATTGATCTGGATTTTGTAAAGGAATATTCCGATTTTAAATACAAACATGTAAAAGATCCCCACCGGATCATTATTACCAGCCAGTGGGGAAAATACCAGACTGCCACTGCCAAAAAAAATGCCTCCCTGCGCGTAAGAGGAGGCATCAAAAGCCCGATTCTGAAAAAAGTTTCTTCCAAAGAGGAAGTCACCGTGATCGAACAGGGCGACAACTGGGACAAAGTAATGACAGACGACGGTATTATCGGATACATGCAGAAACGTATGCTTTCCTCCGTCAAAGAAAAAACAAGAAAAAGCGATTTCACTCCGGATACCTTTGCACATATAAAGAAAGATTACAATATCTGTATGGCCTGGCATCAGGTCACAAACCAGTCTGCAAATAACGCGGTTTCCTCTGTCCTTGCCAATACCAGAGGAATCAATGTACTCTCTCCTACCTGGTTTTATCTGAATGACAACAATGGAAACATTGCCAACCTGGCAAGCCTGAATTATGTAAATTACTGTCATAACCAGGGGATTGAAGTCTGGGCGCTTGTCAGCAATCTGGAAAATAAAAATGTCGATACAACAGAAGTCCTGACCCATACCTCTAAGAGACAGAATCTGGTAAACCAGATTGTTTCCATGGCGATTCAATACAATCTGGATGGAATCAACGTAGACTTTGAAAGTATGAACGGGGAGAAAGTCGGGGATGCATTTATTGAATTCATCCGGGAGCTTTCCATCAAGTGCAAAAACAATGGGGTTGTTCTTTCTGTAGACAATTACGTTCCAATGTCGCATACTTCCTTTTATAACCGAAAAGAACAGGCAAATTTTGCAGATTATGTTATAATTATGGGGTACGATGAGCATTATGCCGGAAGCCCCGAAGCCGGGTCTGTTGCCTCTTTAAGCTGGGTAACCCAGGGTGTAAGCGATACTTTAAAAGAAGTTCCTGCCGATCAGGTAATTCTTGGAATGCCGTTTTATACGCGTGTATGGGAAATCCCATCCGAGAGCAGTTCCGATGACACAGCAGCCGGTGCCAAAATTCCCTCAAAAATTTATGGCATGAAAGCTGCAAACGATTTTCTCGCCACACATGGTGCAACAAAAACATGGCAGGATGACTGTGGACAGAACTATTCGGAATTTACAGATAATGACACCACCTATAAGGTATGGCTGGAAGACTCCGCCTCCGCAGAATGCCGGTTGAAACTGGTAGAAGAAAAGAAGCTTGCCGGTGCATCCTTCTGGAAACTCGGATTTGAAACGAGTGATATCTGGGATACCGTTACCAGGTATATCCACTGACTTACCTGCATATATATAGGAATAAATAATTCCATAAAGCAGGTTCTATGAAAAAGAAATTTGAAATTCTTATGGTTGCCTGTCTGTTTATAAGTGCTTTCTTACTTGCGCGTGCATCAGCTGCACTGACATCTTCCAGACATGCGGCTTCCTCCAAAACCTGTATCGTTCTTGATGCCGGACATGGAGGAAGCGATCCTGGAAAAGTTGGCTGTAACGATGCTCTGGAAAAAGACATCAACCTGTCTATTGTGCTAAAACTCAAAACCCTGTTTGAAAACAAAGGATATAAGGTTGTACTCACGCGAAGTGATGATACCGTTCCTGCAGATGAAAACTCGCGCAGTGTAAAAGTAGAAGATCTGCGAAACCGCGTAAAACTGATCACAGATACCAATCCGGTTATGACCATCAGCATCCATCAGAACAGTTTTCCGGATGCCTCTGTCTCCGGTCCACAGGTGTTTTACTTCGAACAGTCTGCGGAAAGTTCTGCAATTGCCTCAGTCATGCAGGATACCCTAAACAACAGCCTTAATCCGCCAAAGCCAAGGGTTTGTAAATCCAACAACGACTACTACATATTAAAAAAAACACCCACACCGATCATAATTGTCGAATGTGGGTTTCTGAGCAATGAAACGGAAGCGGCTCTGCTGGTCACAGATGCCTATCAGGAAAAACTGGTCCGCGCCGTTTACCTCGGTGCCATAACCTATCTGGAAAGCGGAAAAGACGTACCGGATACTGCCACCTAATCCGTTTCTTTACAAAACGATATACTAGTTACACTTGATCTCAAACTCTTTATCCTGTGCAAACTGTGCACTGTTGTAAAGAATCAGTATATCGGTAGGTGAAAACATTTCCAAAAGCCGGTCTCCGCTTACATTCAGCTGGCGAAGATCCACAACGACAAGTTTTTCATAATCTTCTGCCAGAAAAGGAAGGATACTGTTCGCAAAAGAATCCTTGATCAAAAGCAGCGTTTTTCCGTTCTTTATTCCCCCGGTAATCTCAAGCACTGCCTGATTCCCACCGGTAAAAACGCTGTACTGGTCTGCTGTTTTCAGAAAAGAAAAATCGTACAGTGTCTTTGTCTTCCTTTCTCCCATATTATAAACAACACGCAGTTTATCCTCCGGCTCATAAATCTCAATTTTGTCTGCCTGTCTGGCATAATTTATTTTTGCATAGGTTGTTCCATAGAAATCTTTACTGATGCAACGGAACTTCTTTTTCCCCTGTGCCCTCTGAAGATCTCCACCAACCGCCTTTGTGTATTGTTCATAAGCATACCATGCTCCCAGCGTCGTCCAGTGATGGTCTGTCCGGTAATAGATTTCTTCCTCTTTATGTGCATCCAGTACGGGCTCCACGGAAATCAGTACATCCTCTTTTTCTAATTTCTGCTGCAATGCATCATAAAACTTCTGCTCCTTATAATGAGGGGCAAATGCCGGAAGTTTTTCCCGGAGTATCCACGACTTTGTCGGCACCATCATCACATGGACATCCGCGTTCTGTTTTGCTTTTCCGACAAACTTCTCCAGAGCCTGCAGATTTTTGGAAATCTGCTGCGGATCAAACTCTTTTTCTGTATAGTGTTCCAAAAGGTAATGGTTCTTTCCGATGTAAACATTATGAATTTCATTTTTGCCCATAAACAATTCCATGTCTGTCTGGAACGAAACCCAATGATCCCTTCCGGGAAACTGATCCCGCAGATACGATTCATATTTTTTCTGGAATCTTCCATCCAGAACTTTCGTTATACTTATTTCCGGGCGTGTCTGAAGTTCTCTTTTTTCAACCGGAGAATAGGTTCTCTGATGCGACAGTGCTTCTTTTCCTGCCAGGCCGAGGAGAAGCACCATAAAAATCACACCCGGCAGCCGTTTGAATATCCGTATCATAATTTTCTCTATTTGTACAGTTTATTGATGGCTTTTACGGCCTTTTCATTCTGCTTTTTATATGCAGCAATCACTTTGTCCTCGGACTGTTCCTCCTGCTTGTTGCTGATTGTTCCAAGCATGATAAAGCATACATAGTTTCCTTTTACATAAACTTTGGAAGCCTGAATCTTTAACTGGTTCATCGGGTACTGACAGGTATCCTGTATCAGTTCCTCCCTGTATTTTTTTAATGCCGACCGGATTTTCTTTTTGGAAGCTGCATTCTTTGCTTTTACAATAACCAGTGTGTCTGCATTTGCGCTGATCATCGGCACCTCCGCAATCGCAGCACTGTACCATTTGGAAGAAATTCCGTAGCGTTCCTTCAATTCTTTCTTTGATACTTTTTCACTTGGGATATAATCATCCCCATACGCTTTCTTTACAGCATTGTATACTTTTTGTATGGATGGGGTTTTCTTCCCTTTCTGCGTGGATGCTTCTACCGTCACCGGTGCTTCCCATGCATTTTCCGGTGCATATATTCCTGTCACACAGGCAAGCACCAGTATCATTGCCACAATTTTCTTTTTCATTCGCCATTCTCCTTCCAGATCCTGTATATTTTCATTCTTATCGTGAAACCACCTGTAATCTGGTTTCCGCACTATCCTACTACAGATCTTTTGTTTTTGTCAAAAGGTATTTTATGGAATTAATAAAAACTTCCGCTGTATGATACAACCGCGTTGTCTGTACCTGATTGGAACGGTCTTTCTCCAGTTCTCCCTGCTCTTTCATTTCACTTTCCCTCCGGATTCCGGACATCTCAAACTGCGACAAAGAAAGATCCGGTGTATATGCAACATGGATATCTGCCGGTTCCTGCATGGCATCCTGCATCTCCTGCAGATGCTCTTCGATCTGTTTTGCGGTCTCTTCGCTGCCTGTCACAATTGTTCCAGAAATACGGTCTGATTTTACCTGAAAAGATGCCGTAATCTTTCCTGCCTTTTCTCCATCCAGAAAAATATCCACAAGACCCTTTTTCTTTTTTCCTCTTACGATTTTTAAAGAAACCCCGGTGACAGAATCTCCTGTCTGCATCGGAATCACATAACATTCTTCCTGCGATTGTTTCGCACCAATCTGAAACTGTGTGGTCATCTGGCGCATTTCCCGGATATCAATCGTGCGGACATCCGGATCTTCTACGATCATCGTATCCATCACATGCTCTGCCACATCCGCAAGCGTCTCCATGGCATCTGCAAGATCCGAAGGATTCTCAAGGGCTTTTGAAAACTGTTCAAGTACCTGCTCTTTCATCTCTGCAATCTCTGTCATAGAATCTTTGGAAACATGATCTTGCTGAAACAACCGCTCCATCATCCGGTTTGGTTTGCGCAGCATTTCCGATGCTGCCATGACATTTATCATACTGTTTGGAATATCATACCGCTCCAGATAGGTATATACGTCTTCCGGTGTTTCTGCAAGCTGCTGATACTGCGCAAGCTGTTCCTGCCGATAGCTTTTTTCCGCTTCCTGTTCCCCAACGGATTCATCCATCTGCCGGAGTGCCTCTGCCAGTTGTTCCGGAGACATATTCTGCCACTTTTCTTCTCCCAGACGGGAAAGTTTTTCCGGTGAAATATGTTCCATCACATCGCGCAGACAATTCTGCTGGAACGCAGCCGAGATCTGCTCGTCAATTTTCGGACCTTCTGCTGTGCTGTCAACTCCGTCAAAATCATCGTCCACCTGATAATCCAGACCACTCTTTTTTTCTGAACGCACAGCACGCAAAAGGTTTCGCATCGTCACGTCCGATCTCTGATTCATCAGAAATCCAAGTGCTGCCCCATCTCCTTTTTCCACCTGTGCGATCAGACGGTAAATGCCGATATAACTGCTGCGCTCTTCCTCAGAAATCTCATGATTCTGCTCCAGTTTCCACAGATATTTGCTGAACCGTTCCTGCTCCTGTGTTCCGTTCTCCTGCTGAATCTCCTGTGCCGCCTGATTCAGCTGCTCCATAGTCATATCCAGTGGATTTTCCCCACGGCGGATCATTTCCAGCGTTACTGCCGGTTTCATATTAGAAAACGCACGCTGCATCTGCTCATCCAGTGCTTTTACTTCCATAATATTTTCCGGTGTAATTTCGGTATTGTTATAAGCCAGTATCCGCACTGCACGGCGGTTTGTTTCACTTGTATCCAGCTGTAGATCCTGTAAAATATCGTCCACATTGGAAAATGCTTTTGTTATGGAATCCCCCATGTCACTGCGCGGAGCAGTCATCAGTGTTTCATAACTTTCATTTGCCTGTGCAAATGCACGCTGCATCTGCGCTCCGGCATCATGAATCTCCTGAACGGAATCATCCGCATCCACCTGCCCGATTACATATGCCGGCTGCTGTTTCAGTTCGGCAAACACATCCATGGTTTCTGCCATAAGATCCACATTTTTTTCACTTGGCTCAACTCCGGCACCGGCAAGCAGGTCTTTATAGTATTCTCTCTCCTGGGATTTTAAATCCTCGACCAGATCCGCCAGCGGTGCCAGATCCATCTCTACGCCTGCTTTTTCCATCGCCACGGATGCCTCACTGGTCATTACCAGACGTGCTTCCTCCATCTGTCTGCGTGCAGTAATCATGGAAGCATCTGCCGGACGTTTTCCTGCCGCAATTGCCTTCGCCATGGAATCCACAATCTGGTTCCAGTCTATATGATCGGTCTGCAGATCGTCCGATAATCCCTGCAGATCTGTCAGATACTGCAGATTTTCCGGTGTAAGGGGAATCTGGTTTGCCACCAGCCACTTGCTGTTGTCCACCGCATGTTCGTCATCGGAAAGACCTGCTTCTGCAATAATCTCACGAATCTGCGGCATCAGGGACCCAAAATCAATTCCACTCTGCTCCGGCTCCACAATATTTTCTGCGCTGCTGCTGTAATTGGACAGATACAGATTGCGGATGGTCGGCTCCATATCATTTTTCAGAAGATAACTCATCGCCTGTTTCGTGATCTCCGGAATCGAGGCAGCCTGTGCCAGTGCCTCCGCACTGTCCTGCACATTTTCCTCCGTCGCCGGCAGGTCGTTTGCCGCAAGAGAGTCCATGATCTGCTGCGTCACAACCGGACTTCCGGTGATCTCCTCTAACTGTTCCTTTGTGAGTGTTCCGCCCATGGAAGACACATCCACTCCGGCTTTTGCCAGAGCCGCTTTAATCTTGTCCGTCACGGTAATAATGGTATGGCTGTCTGCATCGGAAATGGAAAATCCGTCCTCTTCCATCTTCTTTAAATCTTCTGTGGAAGTGGTATTTGCCACTACAGCGATTTCGTTGCTACGCGCCTGTCCCGAAGTTGTCTCCTGCTCTGTAATTTTTTCCGCTACTGTCTTTTCTTCCTGCCCCTGCTTTGCCGGGTTGGAATACGTTGCCATATCGATATTTCCAGCCTCGGACACCGCAGTTTTCTGCTGCACATAGGCTTCCTGTCCGCCAAAAGCTGCAACCGCTCCGGCATCCGGCATATTTGCCTGATAAGCCGCAATTGCCCTGTTACTGTTATCGCGTTTTGCATTCCGCGTTACATCTTCCCATATATTTTTCTGCTCAACCTGCATGTATTGCCTCCGTACCATTACATTTTACGCTATAACATGTATCGGCAGGTTATCCCGAAACCTAAAGTAAAATTACATTAATAACACTTCTGTCATCTTATGTACTTGCAGTAATATAACTACCGGCTCCAAACATTATATTATTAAATTTTATTTCTGTGCAAACGCAAGCAGTTCTTTTCTTACATCTGCCAGATATTTTCGTCCTGCCACAATCTGCGTTCCATCCGCCATGTAAATCAGGCTTCCAACTATAGAATCCACATACATGATATTTATAATATATGATTTATGACAACGAACAAATTGCGGAGGCAATCGTTTCTCCATCTCCCCAAGGGAAACTCTCTCCGCATATGCCATATTTTTCATTTGAATTACCGCATCATGTTTTTCCTTCCGAATCAAAATCATATCATAATATCGAATTTTAACAATATCATTTTCTTTATGGAAGTAATAAAAATCACCTGCATGGATTGTAAGATATTTGTCCATGCATACCGATAAGTTTTCCTGTGTGATTGGTTTTAACAGATAATGAAGTGCCCTCACATCATAACCACGAAAGACATACTCCCGAAAAGCTGTAAGAAAAATAATCTCTCCGGAATATCCCAGTTCCCTCAATCTTCCACAAAATGTAAGTCCTGTTTCGTTTTCTTCTAATTCAATGTCTGAAAACAAAATATCAAAACCATCCTGTTCAAAAGACTTTAGCATTTCATTTCCGGTCTGATACCAGAATAATTCGATTCGGTTTCCGCTACCCTCACTCCAAATTTTCAGAGCCGACTCCAATATGCGGTAATCGTTTTCTTTATCTTCCAAAACTGCAATTTTCAAATTCATGTCTGCTGCTCTCCCTGATGCAACGGAATCAAAATATTTACGGAGAACATTTCTTTTTCCGGCAATATTTCCATGATTCCGAAATGTCTCTCTACAATTTCCCGTATTCGCTTCAATCCAATTCCATGTTCCATTCCATTTTGATTGCCTTTCCCTGCTTTTGTGCTCAATAATTCATTCCTGGAATTAAATCTGTAACCCCCATCCGAAGTATTGACAATTTTTATTGACAGCATATTATGAAATGGCTTCATATACAACCATATTCTCTTACTTTCTGCCCGCATGCATCCCTCAATTGCATTATCGTAGAGATTCCCCAGCAAAGAACAAATCTCTACATCACTTAATGGAATCTCTTCCGGTAAATATATGATATTTTCTGTAAGAATCCCAACATTTTCCGCCATGCTTTGCTTATTGCTGACGATACAGTCAACCGTTGTATTTCCACTGGAAAGTGTATAATGCACCTTATTCAGGTCTGCTGTGATCTGCCGCATATAGTCAACGGCCTGTCCGGTATGGTTCCCTACCAAAAGCGTCTGCAACACATCCAGATGATTTTTTACATCATGCTTCATTATACGCAGCTCTTTGACCGAAGCAAGAATCTGCTCGTACTGCTGTGATTCCATATGTGACAGCAGATTTTCTTCCAGCAGTTTATTATTTTTTTCTCTTTCCACACCCAGATTATAAATAAATAACAGCATAATCATAAACAGGAATAACACAAAGACAAAAATTGTCACAAGCATGAAAAAATCGTTTTCCCGGGATTGCTGCAATGCTCTTACTACAGCAATCATGTCTATTTGCTCGATTGCCACACACAACAACGCAATTCCTATAAAAATCAGCTTTTCCTTTGTCCGCAGGCAGATATTTTGTTTTCCAATCATTATCGTCAATCCGATCAACACACCAAGCAGGATCAGGTAAACCAATGTAAAAACCGCCCGAACCCAGCCTCCCGATAAAACCTGATTGATATTTTCGTGAAAAAGAACCACTGGAAGCATTGCAGACACTACATCTGCAAGTAACGCATAGGTCGAATACAATATAACATAAAAAAACTGTGAAAAAAGAGAAGAATTTGTAAAAATCATTGTAATTAAAAAATGCACTATGATACCGTAAAACACAGTATAAAATATTGATACTTTCATCTGATTTAAAAAAAATAAAATGATAGAAAACAGTAACCATGCACACCATTGCCATTTAGAAATTCTCTTTTTGGAATCCAGCTTTCTATTCATAAATAAGAAAAACAAAAATGATTCAAATAAAATAATAAGAAATTCCCATATATTCCACAAAGTCAGCACCTCCACCTGACTACAATTGTACCATAAATGCAGAATAAAAAGGAAATTGAATCCTTAATTTCAATGTCGTTTAAAGCCAATATTTTGTATTTCGCGCCAATTCTATTGTTTTTTTATATAAATATGCTATTGTAAAATTCAATATATTCTGGTGTATATTATATTGCCAATTAACAATTTCCCCGAAAGAATATCATATCTTTCGGGGAAAGGAAAAGGAGCACCTATGTTACGATTTTTAATCAAACGAAATCTCAGCACTTTATCCACCGTTATGGTTCTTCTATGGATTTTTATTCTTCCATTTCTGGAATCCTGGTGGTACATATATCAGATTATTCAGGGAAACTATGCCTATCAGCCAGATTGTGCTTTCTTTTTATGCGGAAACAGCGTTGGTATCGGACATATCTTTCAAGGTCTTTACTTATGGCTGATTCCATTGTACTGTCTGGTAATTTCCTCCAATGATTGTTTGATGGATCAGGAACGGGGTTATGATAATATCCTGATCAGCCGGATTGGAAAGAGAAAAATGCTTTATCGTCTTCTTATAAAAAATTTTATATTGCTGTCCTTATTGGTTTTCCTTTCTCTTTCCCTGAATCTATTCTGTGTTCACTTGATGTTTCGTGGAGGAAAATACAATCCATCTGAAATTTCTGCTTTAAATGTTTTTACAATGTTTTGGACTAACCATCGTGCATATTCTGATCACATGTATTATCTATGGCATTATGGGTATGTTTTGTTGTGCAACATCCTTTTATTTCCGCAACCGAAAAACGGTATATTTTGTAAGTATATTTTTCTGGCTGATTGAAATTTTAAAACCCGGCTCCCTGCTTTTAATTTTCCAGCCGTTTCAAATTAATTCTAACCTTACAGAAACAGCTTCAGGACTTTTATTATTTTTCGTGCCAGCAATCCTATACATCTGTATTCTGACCCGAAGGAGTATCTATGAATAAGAAATGTATCACAACAGTTTTTACTTTTTTGTTTTTTTATGTCACAGTGGCTCTTGTATATGCGAAATCAGGTCATATGTATCATAAAAACCTGATTACATTTTCTTCTTATATGGCCTCCTTTTTCTCAGGTGATTTTTACTTTTTGCATGCTTATGCAATTATTATTCCTTTTGTATATCTGGTTTATCTTCCTCGGATGATGGCTCCTCAAATTGGCTGCTTTGTCTGCAGATACCAGACACGATACCAATATTTCCGCTGCCAATACCAGACAGTGCTTTGTTTTACTTTGCTATTTGCTGCCCTTCACATACTTTCGGGAGGAATCTATCTGTTTACACAGATCGGATTTCGTTATTTGAATTTTTTTCCCATTTTTTATATTTTTTTCTTTCAGTGGATTGCAGATTTTTTGTATTGTATGGGAATCTTTTGCATTCAGCAAATATTAAACAACTACGTTCCTACCCTGTACGCTTCACTTGGAGTATGTCTTTTATGCTGCACGCAGATTTTTCTTTACAAAATAAGCAACAGTTCTTTCCTTCCTCTTCGGAATTGTCTGGTAGCCATTCACTATATGGCGCACCACCAGTCTGTGATTGTATGCTTTTATGACTTGCTTCGGCTTACATTTCTCGCCCTTCTTTTGTATCTGGTATATTTGCAAACAAATAAGAAGAAGGAGTTTTATGAATGAAAGCACTTAAAAATTGTATTCGATTTCTTTTGCCGTTTTTTATTTTACAATTATTACATTTTAAATACATCAGTATCTTACCAGACACTGCATTTATGTTTGCTTACCAACTGCCATCACACTCCACATCTTTTTTAGATGTTTGTGCCCAATGGCTTCTTCCTATAAGTGCAATTTTATATTTTTCTGTTTATGATACCGATTTTTTGTATGATTACGGGAGTTTTATTATTCCTCGCTTAAAATCACGGAATATTTTAATCAATAAATTACATCTTTCCGGTATTATATTAGTTTTTATTACTTGCTCTATATATTTTTGTGGGAATGTATTATTATATTTTGAATGTTTTATGCAAAATAGCGTGACCATCATAATGCATTTATTTGGTACTTTTTTAAACCTGTATCTGTTGTTTCAGTGGGTTCTTTTACTCCGCTTATGTGTATCTGAAACGACCACCATTTTATTTCTCTCGATTTATTGCCTGATATCCGAATGTATGGTTTTCGTCCATCCATTCCGCAAAATTGCTTACCTTATATTTCCATGGTATTGCACACCTGCAATCAAAATCATTTTTATCATGATGCTGTATTTTTTACTTTATTTACAAATAAAAAGAAAGGACTTTGTATGATTCAATTAGAACACATCTCAAAAAAATTTAAAAAGAAAACCATACTAAATGATATTTCTTACACGTTTGAGACCGGAAAAATTTACGGTATTTATGGCATTAACGGTTCCGGAAAAACAATGTTACTCCGTATCATATCCGGTCTGGTTTTCCCAACTTCCGGCTCAATCATAATTAATGGGAAAACGTTACATAAAGAAATCTCTTTTCCTGACCATATGGGACTAATTATAGAAAACATGGAATTACAACCCCAGTTAACTGCATTCGAAAATCTGGAAGAATTAAATAAAATCAACCATTATGCCACCACTTCCGACATTCAGGACGCACTCCGGAAAATAAACCTTCAAAGCAATGAAAAAGTCAAAAAATTCTCTCTGGGGATGAAACAAAAGCTCAATATTGCGCAGGCAATTTTTGAAAACCCACGATTACTTCTCTTAGATGAGCCAACCAATGCGCTGGATTCGGATGCCATTGAGCATCTGAAAGCCATTCTGGAAGATTTAAAAAAGAAGAATTGCTGTATTATAATTGCCACACATGACCATCAGAATATTACCAGTCTCTGTGATCAGATTCTTGAAATGAAAGAAGGAAACCTCTATGATAAAAATTAATCATCGCATCGTTTTTTGGATATTTTCTATTCTTATTATTGGCATGATCTTACTCTCTTGTGGTTGCAACCAATTGTTAAAATTTTATTTTCCGCAGTCTTTTTCTGTCTCAAAAAATGAAATGACTACCAACGATCCGCTTCAAAATGCCGAAAATTATAATTACAGAATTCGTGCGCAAAATTATGCAGATCTTGTTTCCTATCTACCAAGCAATTCGACACCTGTAGATCTGCGTATTCCCAAAGAACTTGCTGGTTATAAAGTATCCGAAATTGAAGAAGGATGTTTTTCATGGTGCGAGGCTATCAAAACAGTATACATTCCAGCTTCTGTCAATAAAATTGGTCATGTGGCTTTTTATGATAATCCTTCTTTAACATCAATTTCGATAGAAAACGGAAATTGCACAATTGAAAAAGATTCTTTTGGAAATTTTACTGGAATTATCTATGCTCCCCAGAATAGTCAGGTCTATGAACAATTAAAAAATTACGGATATACCGTAAAAACTCTGTAATTACATACTTAAATACCTTAATTTTAAATGCCAGAATGTCAATCAAAGTAAACTCTTTATCTTAACTGACACTTCTGGCATTTGATAAAATATCCTTTATTTCACTATTTTTTACTATATTCTAACACTATCAAAACCACTCCGCAAAATAGTACTATTACAGAACCTATTAGAAATGGCCACAAACCATAATTTTTTATAAATCCAATAAAATGATTTGTATCTTCATACATTACCCTGTCAAAAGTCGAAATTGCACTCAATACTATAATTTCCAAAAAACCAAATATTAAAAAAATTGTTCCAAGATATTTTTTCATTCTCATTTTTCTCCTAATTCATCTCATTATACAGCTCTATCTTTTTTCCGATTTATTAACAAATCTATTCCATATAAAAACTCGGCAGAAATTATCCCCATAAAAACAGCATTCCCTAATTTTACATTGCAAAGATTTAAAAATACCGCACAAACTACTCCACCTGCTAATACACCAACACCGATTTTACAATATTTTCTCTTATAACCTTTCAAGTTTTCATCATGAATGACAGGTCCTGTAAAAATATTAATCAATAACAGGCCTCCAATATAATTCCGAAGAATTAAAAACATCACACACCAAATCAACATTGGGATCAACATTTTAAAATACCATGCACACACAAATATAACCATAAAGGGAATACTCATATTTATTTTCACCATTTTTCTAATATACTGCTTTCATTATATCATATATACATAAAAATGCTGTTCTTCCCTCTCTTTTTGTTCTGTCGTTTAAATCCAATATTTTGCAGTTCACACCAATTGCACCAATTCTATTGCTTTTTCTATACAAATATACTATTATGGAATTAAATATATTTTTTAAAAAATATTATGTCGTCAATTAACTATCTATCAGGATACCAAGTCATACACTATTAATGGCACTTTATCAGATACAATTTCTGATATCACGGATTTAATTTTGAGTTTTTCTGCTTAAACAAATGGTTCTATAAAGGATATACACCACAGAATTGGGAGAATGGAGATGATTGAAATGCACCGTATTCCACTTAAAATTGTGACAAGATTATCCGTTATATTTACGGTCATAGGTTTACTTCTTGTGATCATAGGTATTTGCACAGGAACTATGATGGGATTGATAATATTAGGAGCCGGGTTAGTGGAACTTGTTGGAACGATAATTTTTATTGCTGTGTTCAGAAGATGTCCTCATTGTGGTAGTTTTCTTAAAACAGGTTGTAATCGATATTGTCCACATTGTGGTAAATATGTGGACGAGAATGATTATATTTACTTCTAAGCAATGATCCTGTTTTTAAGTTGTACTTGAAAAGACTGCGCTGTGGTTTATGGTGTTGTCCGGGCAGATATGAATATCCGTACAAGACGCGATGTCAAGAAATTTTTAGAAGGACTCTCTACCGGAAGTTCCAGCCTTCTTAAGAATGTAACCGGTGGTTATCATTACCATACAATTGAAGCTGAATCCGAAGAGATTTTAGATGATATTCAAAATGAACTCGCAGAAAAAGGTTTTCTGGCCAAACTGCAGGATTATGAACCTGTAGATTTCTGGGGCGAAGAAGAATCAAATACAAACGTTTAATGCAATCAAGGCGTCAGTCCGGTATTTCCGGAACTGACGCCTTTTAATCATTGGAAATTGTCAATGCCACTGTTTTGTCTTACATATACTTCTTCACAATATTCTCCATTACTTTCCACTTATGTTCCATATCAGAGACAAGTTTAAACTGTGTCCTTGCCCGGTCCAAATTCTGCCCCGGTCTGTGAATTTTAAAATAAATGTCTCCCTGAATATAATCCATAAGAAACCTCATTCCACATTCATAGGTCATAAGCCTAGCGCCCATCGGAAGCAGCTTTATCTCTTCCTGTGAAAGTTTTCCACCACATCCCTCTATAAAGCCATTCGCACATGCTTCAAAAAGTTCTAAGTTGAACCACACTTTATCCAGATTTTGTTCATCCTCTAATGCTGTACTTGCTCCAATCCGCACCGCATCTCCAAAATCATTCATGGCTGCCCCAGGCATTACAGTGTCCAGGTCAATCACGCATATTCCTTTTTTGGTATCCTTATCCATGAGGACATTATTAATTTTTGTGTCGTTGTGTGTCACACGAAAGCTGATTTTTCCACTTCTCAACAAATCCTGAAAGCAGTCCACAATTTCTTCCCTGTCCAATACAAACTGAATTTCCTCCCGGACTAAATCCGCTCTACCGCACACATCCTCTTCCACTGCCTTTTTAAATCTCTCAAATCTTTCTCTGGTATCATGAAATCCCGGAATTGTCTCATGAAGTGTTTTCGCCGGATAATCCGCTAACATACTTTGAAATCTGCCAAATGCCAGACCGCCCTCATAAAGTATTTCAGGATTATCTATCAAATCATAGCTTACGGTATTTTCAATGAATACATAAGCTCTCCAATACTCACCTTCTGAGTCCACATAATAGGGTTTCCCGTCTTTTGCCGGAATGACATTTAATGTCTCCCGCTCTGGATTTCCACCGTTAGCTGAAATTTTTCTTTTTAAAAATTCAGTGACTCCAACGATATTTTCCATTAATTCAACCGGGTTTTTAAAAATACTCTTGTTCATCTGCTGTAAAATATAATGCCTTTTTACTCCTTGTTCATTTTCAAATGTAACACGGTAAGTATTATTAATATGTCCATTTCCCCATGGAATTTCTTCTTTATATACACCTTCAAAACAGAAATTTGCAGCCACTTCTAATTTTCCGCAGAGCTGTTTTGGATAAAAATTATTCTCTTCCAGCTTTTTCAATGCAGTCATAACCATTGGTTTGTCTTTCCTGTAGGTAACTCCATACCACTTTTCTGTTGTAAGAAGAACTTTTACTTCTGCCTTATTGTTATCTAACAGTCTGCTGACAACTGACGGAAGATAATATTCACATTTCAGTGGATTATGTTGCAGCCCCTCCTGCAGAAAATCACGAAATCCATACTCAACTTCTGACAAAAATCCCTTGCTAAATCCCCATAAATTCATGGAAACAATCGTATCTCCTGCCAATTCCGTATAACTTTTTCCATCATCTTCCGTATATGCGGCATTCTCTCCACGTTTTACAATCGTTGTATGTTCTATTACACTGACAAGTTTTCCAGCACCATCAATCTCACAGACACCTCTTGCCACACTTCCATTCTCCGTCAAAGTATTTTTCAACTGATATCCTACCATTGCATACTGATACTTTTCATTATCTTCATGCACACTCAGATAATCATAAATCTGCTTAAATGCTTCTCTTCCATAATAGTCGTCTGCATTAATCACTGCAAATGGTCCGTCAATCATATCTTTACAGCTTAAAATTGCATGCGCAGTTCCCCATGGCTTTACTCTTCCGGCCGGAACTTCAAATCCCTCTGGCAGATTTTCCAGCTCCTGAAATGCATATCTTACTTTCATAATCTTTTCTATACGATTCCCTATGACATTATGAAAATCTTCCGCATTCTCTCTTTTTATTACAAAAATAACCTCTTCAAATCCTGCAAGATAAGCATCATAAATAGAAAAATCAACAATAATATGTCCATATTCATCTACTGGATCAATCTGTTTCATTCCACCGTAACGGCTTCCCATTCCGGCTGCCATAATTACAAGTACAGGTTTCTTCATATTCTTTATACCTCCTGATTAAACAGCGTACCATTTAATCTCATTTGCCTCTATTTTCAACGCAAAACTGCTTCCATCGCCGCGATAGATAACCGTATTCTGTGGCTCGTAGGTATTATTTACAACACAGAATTTGCCATTTTTTACATATGCATGTACTTCCACATTGAAATTTGTACTAAACCACTGATGTAATAAACTTTCGCCATGTGTACTCCACAAAATGCTTCGATAAAGAATTCTGCTGTTCTCAAAGCTATATGGCAGTCCACTGATATAGACCGAACGGCCCTCGCCAAATTCATGCACAGCCATCTGAACTTCTTTATCCCTCTGTACCAGAATTTCTGTTCCCTCATACGCAAACATATTCTTCTTGCCCTCTCCGAAGTCAACAGGCTTTGTTGTATCTGCAAGAATAAAGTGATTTTTGTGTTCTTCCCAGTTATACTTATCGTAGTTTAAGGTAAATCCGGTTTCTTTTTCCACACCAATTAAATCGGCAAGCTGCAGATAATGTCCCTGATACTGGTGTCCTGCCGGTTCCCCGACACCGATAAATCCACCGCCCCGGTAGACAAATTCACGAATGGCTGCGGAAATAACTGCATTCTCCCAGACTGCCCCGCCGGTGTGTGCCGTATCCCCGTCCCCGACATTGATAATGACATCAATATCCTTTAATATATCCTTATCCTTTAAAATATCATCAAAGGAAATAAATTTCACATCAAACGGTGCGCCGCTTAACGCCTCGATAATTCCCGCATAACTGTAATTCTGTTTCTGATATAAGGCATGGTGTACCATATGGCAGCCCCAGCTGCGGATTTTGCCCCAGCTGTTTAAAACAGCAACCTTCTTCACACAGTACGGTGTTGCTCCTTTTGCATTCTCATACAGTTCACGGAATTCATTGCACACGCTCTCCACATAGTCCAAAAACTCCGGGAAATCTAATGCAAGCTTTAAATATCCGCCATATCCGATACGGTCGATTGGTTTTCTTAAGATGGCACGGCGTGCTGTCACCCAGTTTTCCTTTGCTTCCTTGACAGGATCTCCGCCCTCATGGAAGGTGTCCGGGAAAAAGTATGGAAGGAATCTTCCTTCTGTATATTTTACACCTTCAATATCAGAGATCAGACGAAGTGTACTTCCGTTTCCAACGCTTCCTACCACTGCGTCAAGACCGATCGTTGCAAACTCTTCCATGAATGGTTCTGTTCCGATCCAGTGATCCCCCAAAAACATCATTGCCTCTTTGCCGCATTCATGTGTGATGTCAACCATCTCTTTTGCAAGCTTTGCAACTTCCCTGCGCTGGAATGCCTGAAAATCCTTATATTCTTTACCAGGTACACGGTACTGATTGTTATAATATCCCTGGTCAATGATATATTCCGGGCGGAATTTATAACCCATTTCTTTTTCAAACTGCTCTAAAATATAAGGGCTTACTGACGCGGAATAACCATACCAGTCCACATATTTTTCCCGCTTTAACTCGTCAAACATCAATGTAAACTGATGGAAAAACGTCGTATAGCGGATGACATTGACATATGGATGCTCTGCACAGAACTTGCGCAGACGCTCCATGGAATATTTATGTGTTTTCGGCTGTCTTACGTCAAACGTAATCTGATGTTCGAAATCTTTCCAGTCATTTGTCACCGCATTGTACATATGTACCGGATCCCAGATAATATATGCCAGAAAGCTTACTGTATATTCATGAAACGGTTCTACCTCATGAATACAGACGCACCCTGACTCCTCATTATATTCCCACTGTTTGGTCGATACCACCTGACCTGTGGAACGGTCAACAACCTCCCACCATCGTTTAATATCATCTCTTGTATTGACCTGCATTAACTCATCCGAAATCCCCTTCATCAGAGGAATTTGCAGTTCGCTTTCAACAGCCGTATAAAATCCACTCATAATATAACACTGCTGCACCTCATCCGGGTTTGCCTTCGCCCACTCATTATCTTTTCTCGTGGTGTAGTAAGTTGCATAAATCTTTGCCCCGGTCTTTGTCAGCTCTTCCGGGAATTCTGTTCCGTCACAATCGCGGATTGCATCTGCACCCCAGCGTTTCATTAACTCAATTGTCTCTGGAACCACATCCAGATTTGTAGGAATTGTGACACGGCCTGTATTTTTCTCACTCATTTTTCTTCCTCACTCTATTTCATCCATATAATTACTTTCTTTTCTTCTTTTCTGCAAAAGGGCAATTATAAATCCACAATGCCATTAATAAACAGATAATTCCAATAAGCATAATTCCTAAACCTGTCATTTTTCCTGTCATACCCCATCCAAAAACAGACAGGCTTATTCCGGCAATAAAAAGAGCTGCCATTAAAATTATTCTGCATTTTGTGTGCTTTTTCCAAAATTCCATTTTAATCTCCCTTCTCATCAACCCTTTAAACCACCAACAGTCATTCCCTGTGTCAGTTTATTCTGAACACATATATATAAAATTAATGTAGGAAGCATTACTATTACAAGTCCTGCATACATAATTCCATACTGTGCTGCTGACTGCTGTGCCTGCATCAGATTTAATAATCCTACCGGTAACGTTTTCGGTCCCTTTGCCGAACTCATTAGTGTCATGGAAATGATATATTCATTCCAAAAAGAAAGAAAATTAAACAAGATTACTGTAATAATAGATGGTTTTGCCATTGGGAAAATAATTTTCCACATCGTTGTACTATAACCTGCTCCATCAATATATGCCGCCTCTTCATAATCATGTGCCAATGTTGAAAAATACCCTGACAACAGATAAATTGTAAACGGAAGTGCTGTCGCAGCATATACGATTGCAAGTATGACCAGATTATTTAACAGAAAACTTTTCCCAATTACTGATTTCAGCCAATTGTCTCCATCTCGCAGCATCAGAAAAATTGGAACAACAATATAATTCACGTTAATAAAAAGACCACCCATAAAAGCCGCATTTAAAGATTTGCTTCCTTTAAATTTAAAACGTGACAAACAGTAAGCTGCCGGCAGTGCAACAATTAAAAGAATTACAAGTGCCAAAGCTGTAACCAATACGGAGTTTAACATGTAATCTCCCATTTTTGCTGTATTCCAGGCATCAATAAAGTTCTGAAAATAAAAACCCTTCGGCAAAGTCCACGGATTTCCATAAAACTCTTTATTTTGCTTAATGGATGCCATAAACACCCATGCCACCGGAATAATAATACTGACTGCAAGCATTATTAAAACTAAATAGATAAAAAATTTATACAACCGTTCCGCAGAATTCGGATTATTTTTCTCTCTCATATTTTCTCTCCTTAAAACTCCAGTGGTTCACGCTCTGTAACTTTATTTACAAGTGCAGACAATGCAAACGAGAAAATAAATATTACAACACCTATTGCCATACTGTATCCATATAATCCGGCATCCTTCTGTCCATACATATAGCTTAGTGACACTTCAGAAGCTCCGTTTGGGCCACCTGAAGTCATAGCTTTTACAAAAAGAAATGCCATATTAATAGTAGAAATAATAAAAAATGTTAATGTTGTACGAATATTAGTCCAGATCAACGGAATTGTAATCTGAAAAAACTGAACGAGCCTGCCTGCACCATCTAATCCGGCACTTTCATACAGGCTTTTCGGCACACTCGCCATAGATGCCATGTACATGACCATATAGTAACCAATCGCCTGCCAGATCATTGCAATAATAAGACTGACGATCACAAGCGATTCACCTTTCCACAAAATCGGGTTCTCCATTTTATGAAACAGTCCGATAATACTGTTTAGCATTCCGTTCTCCGGCTTATAAATTGCAGAAAAAATACCTGCAATTACTACAACCGATAAAATATTGGGAATATAAAAAATAATACGGAAAAAATTCTGTCCCCTGATTTTTTCTCTTGACAGAATGCCTGCAAAAACAAGTGCAAATGCAAAGGTAACTATTGTAACAACAACAATAAGTAAAATCATGTTTTGCATGGATCTTATAAAATTAGTATCCGATATTAATGTTTTAAAATTTTTCAGGCCAACAAATGTTTCATTCGGTGAATATGCACCTTTTTCAAATAACGACATCCGGAATACATTTAAGGTAGGCAATATCATAAACACAAAAAATAAAATTACTGCTGGTGCTATGCATACCGCCAAAAAACCGCTTCGTCCTCTGGCTTTTTTCATACTTTCACGTTCCTTTCAAACAAACCGTACTATTTAAAATTCGGCGGACAAAAATCCTGTCCGCCGACTCATTTTTACCACTATAGCATTAAGGAAAACTAAAAACTCTTATTTCAAATTTGCCCGCATCTGGTCACTTGCCGAAATAATTCCATCAATCCACTCCTGCTCTGTCATATCTCCTGATACCAAAGAGTTTACAGGGTCAAAGAATACAGTACGTACTTCAATACCCGGAATTGCTTCAAATGATGCAAAATTGCCCATGGCTGCCTTTGCTCCATTATCATAGATAGAATAAAACATGACATTATCACCTTCTAATTTATCTGCAATTCCTAATACCGGCTGAATAGCTCCTGCTTTTGCAAAAATTTCACATGCTTTATCACTGTATAAATATGAGATAAATAATTTTGCTGCATCCTGATGTTCTGCACCAGAAGGAATCCATGCCTGCTCAAACCATGTATAACTATAACTGTCTCCTCCCGCTTTTACCGCCGGAAGAGCTGTCATACCCCACTTAAATCCATCTGCACGAGGAGCATCTGCCATTTCACCGACAATCCAGGTTCCATTTGGCATGAAAATTGCCTTATTATCAAGTACTAACTGCTGGTTCTGTGTAAAATCCTGATCATTTGCCTGTGCCGGTGTAATAGGATTTGTGTACTCAGCTAACTTTGCAACAATATCAAAACATGTCTGTGCTTCTGGTGTTTCCCAGATACCTTCTTCATAATTTGTAGCCTTATCAAAGAATTCAGGTCCGCCTGCGGCATACATTAATGCATAGAAAAATGCATCAAAATATCCTGTTGTCGGATATGTAAATAAATAAATTCCCTCTTCTTTTGCTTTATCTCCAAGTTCCCACATTTCATCCCAGGTTGTTGGAACATCCCATCCTTTTTCTTCTAAAAGACCTGCATTATAAAACAGACCACATGGGGAATAAAACATTGGTGCAAGATATGTCTTTCCATCACCATAAGGATTCGTCAATGATGTATCTGTAAATCCTCCTGCAATCTTCTCTGAAACAAGTTTATCTTCTCCCGGAACTTTCATAGATAAGACATCTGTAATGTCAGTAATCATATTTCCCTTAATAAACTGTTCCGTTAACGCAGCTTCACGTCCCGTTGCCAGATGAATAACATCCGGGTATTCGCCTCCCTGCATGGATGGTCCTATTACATCCTCCAATTTTTTATCTGTTGTAAGTTCTACTTGAATTCCGGTTTCTTCTGTAAATGCATCTGTCACTTCCTGCCACATTTGCGAACCATAACCTGTCTCAATCGCAGCTACACTGATTGTTGTTCCAGCATAAGCTGCATATGGATCATCTGATGTTGTCTGTCCAGTTTCTTCTGTCTTGCTGTTATCTGACGCAGAATTCTCCGTTCCTGAATCTGTACCGCACCCTGCAAATAAAGATGCTACCATTACCATACTCATCATTGTACATAAAATTTTTTTCTTCATAGTAACCTCCCATTTTTGTTATTTTTTACTATAAGTTCTTATGTTTCCTTCCCTACATTTGTTATTATATAGTACGCCATCTCTTTTTCCTATCCATATATTGCTCTATATTTTATAATTCTTGCTTTATTTTAAAAATCTTGTTATTTTGTTTTTTTTATTGTATACTAAGTACAACATCGTTCCATTTTGACCAGGAAATCATTGCAATTATAACATGAAAGGACTGTATTTTCCATGAGCAACCGCAAATTTAATCTGGATAATGAGGTACAGCCGGAAATCCATTTCCGCCTGCTTTCCATATCAGCATCCAAATTTGAAAATGACTGGACTTCGTTTCCCCACAGCCATCATTTTACGGAAATCTTCTTTATTAAAGACGGCACCGGACGCATGCTGATTGAAAATGAATCTCTTCCAGTCTCCTCAAACAGCCTTGTCGTGATCGGTGCACAGGTAACACACACAGAGTTTTCCGATCCGGAAAATCCACTGGATTATTATGTGCTCGGGGTGGAAGGATTAAAACTGAATACTGACAAAGAACCGGAATACATTCATGTCCCGGCTTTTGCAAACTCGCCTTTTATCCGCCAGTGTTTTGAAAATATCCTGCGGGAAATGCATAACAAACAGGACCGCTACGCAGAGATCTGCCAGCATTATCTGGATATTTTAATTTTATATTTCTGCCGGAAAGACCATGTATCCTATGAAGTGGTGGATGCGCAGAACAGCAGCCGCGAATGCCACAAGGTAAAACGCTTTATCGAGCACAATTACCAGAGCATGATCTCTCTGGATTCGCTTGCCGAAAACTGCAGTCTCTCAAAATATTACCTTTCACACCGTTTTGCAGAGCTGTACGGGAAATCTCCCATCGCTTACCTGAACGAAGTTCGGCTGGCGTCTGCGCGTGACCTGCTGCTCACAACCAATCACAGCATCGAAGAGATTGCCGGATGTATCGGGTTTTCCTCTACCAGCTATTTTTCGCAGTCCTTCCAGAAAAAATTTCATGAATCGCCACAGCAGTTCCGCAAATCCCACCGTGTCAGGACATGACCATGTTTCATTTTTTACATAAAAAAATAATTTTCTAAAAATTTCCCCGAAAGAATATCATATCTTTCGGGGAAAGGAAATGGATTTTTATTCTTCCGTTTCTGGAATCCTGGTGGTACATATATCAGATTATTCAGGGAAACTATGCCTATC
>ERZ840057.247-NODE-247-length-59735-cov-40.507909_pt1 | contig 59735 bp, 59 predicted proteins | sample MGYA00519907_ERZ840057 | MGnify/ENA primary metagenome ERZ840057 (study PRJEB31850, sample SAMEA3708862) | human gut metagenome | biome: human gut; feature: human-associated habitat; material: faeces | place: China | collected 2014 ...
TTCGGCCAGGAACGAACCGTCCTGTCCTGTAATACCTGTGATTAATGCTGTTTTTCTTTCCATGTAATATTGATATTCAAATAACCTAATCTAATTTTTATGCTTGCGAAAATTCTTTGATACGTTGTTCTTCACTTAGACGACAGATCAATAGTTGGCCGTTCTTTTCAGCCACAATATAGCCATCCAAGCCTTCCAATACCACTTTACGTTCATCAACCACGTGTACCACGCAATTTTGGCATCCGAACAATTTTACATTTTCGCCTACCGAAGCATTTCTGTTTTCATCTTGCGGCAGCAACGTGTGCAGAGACCCCCAGCTTCCCAGGTCGCTCCATCCGAACTCAGCCGGAAGCACATAAATATCCTTTGCTTTTTCCATTACTGCATAGTCTATGGAAATCTTCTCGCAAGTAGGGAAGAGACGTTTTAGCTCCTCTTGCTCCTTGTTGGTAAACAAGGCAGGTTCCAGTTCATCCATCACCTCGGCTATTTGCGGTGCGTATGTCCGTATGGCCGTTGTAATAGTTTCTGCATTCCATACGAAAATTCCGGCATTCCAGAAAAAGTTACCCGCTTCCACATACTTCAGAGCTGTTTCCTTGTTCGGCTTTTCCTTGAACGCTTCCACCTTGTATACGCCTGCTTTGTCCGCTTCTCCTTGTGCAGCAATGTAGCCATATCCCGTTTCCGGTCGGCTAGGCTTCATACCTAGGGTTACGATGGCCTTTGAGTCAGCAGTTTTCTCCAGTGCCGTAGCGATGCAACGTGCAAATTCCGTGGTATTTATCACCAGTGCATCCGATGGAGTAACCACAATGTTTGCTTTCGGATATTCCTTTTTGATTTTCCAGCAGGCATACGCAATGCAAGGAGCTGTATTGCGTGCTTCCGGCTCTGCTAAGATATGGTTTCCCGGCAATTCTGGTAATTGCTCTTTTACGATGTCTGTATATTTTTCGCTGGTAACTACCCAGAAGTTCTGTATGGAGCAGAGTGGAAGAAAACGTTCCACAGTGAGCTGAATTAGTGATTTGCCGCATCCCATTACGTCAATAAACTGCTTGGGATATTCCGGTGTGCTCATAGGCCAGAATCGGCTTCCGATTCCTCCGGCCATAATGACTACATGATTTTGCATGATTATTATAAACTGTTTATTTATATTTATCTGTTCTGATACATACTATCATAATACTTCTGATAGTCACCGCTGGTCACATTATCCATCCATTCCTGATTGTCCAGATACCAGCGTACCGTCTTTTCAATACCTTCTTCAAACTGCAAGCTCGGTTCCCAACCCAGTTCCTTTTGCAGCTTGGTAGAGTCGATGGCATAACGCATGTCGTGGCCCAGGCGGTCGGTTACGTACGTAATCAAGTCCATATCTTCGCCTTCCTTGCGTCCCAGTAGGCGGTCTACTGTGTTAATCACTACTTTAATGATGTCAATGTTCTTCCATTCATTGAAACCACCAATGTTATATGTTTCTGCAATCTTACCGTTGTGGAAAATCACGTCGATGGCACGTGCATGGTCTACCACATACAGCCAGTCGCGCACGTTCTCGCCCTTGCCATATACTGGCAGCGGTTTGCGGTGACGGATGTTGTTGATGAACAGCGGAATCAGTTTCTCCGGGAACTGATACGGCCCGTAGTTGTTTGAACAGTTGGTTACGATGGTTGGCATGCCGTAGGTGTCGTGGAAGGCCCGTACAAAGTGGTCACTGCTTGCCTTGCTGGCAGAGTAGGGGCTGTGCGGGTTGTATTTCGTATCTTCATAGAAGAAATCTTTTCCGTAAGCCAGATGGTGTTCAGAAGAGGATGCCGTGGTAGTGAACGGTGGTTTCACACCTTCCGGATGAGTCAGTTCCAATGCTCCGTACACTTCATCTGTAGAGATGTGGTAGAAACGTTTACCCTCGTATTTTTCCGGCAGACTTTCCCAGTACACTTTGGCAGCTTGTAGCAGAGATAATGTACCCATTACGTTCGTACGGGCAAAAGTGAACGGATCTTTGATGGAGCGGTCCACATGGCTTTCTGCTGCCAAATGGATAATACCATCTATCTGATACTGCTGCATCAGTTCCTGCATCTTTTCATAGTCGCAGATGTCCGCTTTTACAAACACATAGTTCGGCTGGTCTTCGATGTCCTTCAGATTAGCCAGATTACCTGCATACGTCAGCTTGTCCAGATTGATAATACGGTATTCCGGATACTTGTTTACAAAAAGACGAACCACGTGGCTGCCGATAAATCCGGCACCACCGGTAATCAATATGTTACGTTTGAATGTAGCCATAAATAAGATTATTTGAGGGTTAATTATTCTTTGTCAAATGCTCGATGCACACTTTCAGTGAATCTGTCCAGTAAGGAATACGGATACCGAAGGTTTCCTTGATTTTTGTTTTGTCCAGTACCGAGTAAGCCGGGCGTTTCACCGGACTTGGGAACTCGTTGCTGTGGCAAGGCTGAATGTCACATTCTGTGTGACCGGCCATAGCTGCAATCATTTTGGTAAAGTCATACCAGGAACAAACCCCTTCGTTGCTGAAATGATAGATTCCCGTTTTGTTGTAGGCCGATGCCGGCTGTTCTTTTGCATAGTCCTTCAGCACGACTTCAATGGCTTTTGCCAGGTCGTAGGCATAGGTCGGAGTACCTGCCTGGTCGAACACCACTTTCAGTTGCGGTTTGGTAGCCGTCAGGTTCAGCATGGTTTTCACGAAATTTTTACCGAATTCAGAATACAGCCAGGCCGTGCGGATAATCACGTAGTCGCATCCGGCTGCCTTGATATTTTCTTCCCCTTCCAGCTTGGTCAAACCATACACTCCGGTAGGAGTACCTTTTTGGTCTTCCCGGCAAGGTATATTGTAAGGGTCACCGCCAAATACATAATCCGTAGACACGTGTATCAGCAGACCTCCAACTTCTTTCATGGCGATGGCCAGATTTTGCGGTGCCTTGGCATTGAGTGTGCGGCAGAAATCTACGTCAGTTTCCGCTTTGTCCACATTGGTGTAGGCTGCACAGTTTACGATACAGTCCACTTTATGTGTTTTTACCACTTCCTTTATTGCTTCCAGGTTGGTAATGTCGAGTAGAGTAGTTTCCAGTCCTTCCACTTCCGTTACATCTGTAAAAATGAAGTGGTCGGTCATCTCTTTGCTGATAAGGCGCATTTCGTTACCCAGTTGTCCGTTGGCGCCTGTCACAAGTATATTCATTTTTAATGAAGAATTAAAGAATGAAACATGTGTAGAATCTCTTTCTTAGAAAGCTCCGAATTCGAATGGCGAATCAAAGTCTTTCAATAGCGGGTGCTTGGTATCCTTTTCGCTCAGGATGGCCTGTTCCGTCGGAATACGCCAGTCAATGCCCAGTGAGTCGTCCAGAATGCTGATTCCCCCGTCTGCTTCCGGATGATAGAAGTTGTCACATTTGTACTGGAAGATGGCTGTTTCACTCAGCACGGCAAATCCATGGGCGAAACCCTGCGGAATGAAGAACTGGCGATGATTGTCTTCCGTCAGTTCCACGGCTACATGCTGCCCGTAGGTAGGACTTCCTTTGCGAATGTCTACAGCTACATCCAGTACGGCACCTTTCACACAGCGCACCAGTTTGCTTTGCGTGTAAGGTGGACGCTGGAAATGCAGTCCGCGCATTACTCCGTACGATGACATGCTTTCGTTGTCCTGCACAAAATTGATTTTGCCTACTTTCTCTTCAAACTCCCGTTGTGAGAATGATTCGAAAAAATACCCTCTGGCATCTTTAAAGATACGTGGTTCAATAATCACCACACCCTCTATAGCAGTTTTAATTACTTCCATTTTATCTGAATAGATAAGTCCTTTACTTTTTAACTTTTAACTCATTAATCGAGGTTTGCTTTCCCCGTCCGTTCTACTTCCTCAATCACTTTCAGCAAGTACTGTCCGTACTGGTTTTTTAGCATAGGCTGTGCTTCTTCACGCAGTTTGTCCGCCGTAATCCATCCCATACGGTAGGCAATTCCTTCCAGACAAGCCACTTTCAGTCCCTGACGCTTTTCAATCACTTCGATGAACGTAGAGGCTTCACTCAGTGAGTCGTGCGTACCTGTATCGAGCCAGGCAAATCCGCGTCCCAGTGTCTGTACTTTCAGTTCCTTGTCGGCTAAGAACTCCTGGTTTACAGTCGTGATTTCCAGCTCTCCACGTGCAGACGGTTTGATGTTCTTAGCTACTTCCACCACCTTGTTCGGGTAGAAATAAAGACCTACTACCGCATAGTTCGATTTCGGTTGAGCCGGTTTCTCCTCAATTGAAAGGCAGTTTCCGTTCTTGTCAAAGTCTGCCACTCCGTAACGTTCAGGATCACTGACCCAGTAGCCGAATACCGTGGCCTTTTTATCTTCTTCTGCCGTACGTACCGCTTCGCGCAGCATAGCACTCAAACCGTTACCGTGAAAGATGTTGTCGCCTAATACCAGGCAAGCGGAATCATTACCGATAAATTTTTCCCCAATGATGAAAGCTTGAGCTAATCCGTCTGGTGAAGGTTGTTCCGCATACTCGAAACGTACTCCAAAGTTACTGCCGTCACCCAACAAGCGCTGGAATCCCGGCAAGTCGTAAGGAGTAGAGATAATCAAAATTTCACGGATACCCGCTAACATCAGTACCGAGATTGGGTAGTATATCATCGGTTTGTCAAATACAGGGAGTAATTGCTTGCTTACTCCTTTTGTGATGGGGTAGAGGCGAGTGCCGCTACCACCGGCTAAGACTATGCCTTTCATAACATTTTATTCAAAATTCGATAAATTGCTTTTTACTTAATTGTATTATTTTGAATACATTTGAAAATTATTATGTATATTTTGTCTAGTAAGACTACTGAGATGTTTAGAGTGTTTGATAATATTTTTCTACTGTGTCAATCATTTTTGTAATAGTGAAATTCTCCTGTACTCTTTTATGTCCCGCCTCGGCATATTGCTGACATAGTTTTTCATCTGCAAGTAATTTATCTATGGCTTGTGCATAAGCTTTCACGTCCTTATTGGGAACTTCCAAACCAGTTTCATTATTGATTGAGACCCAATTGACTCCGCTACCAGGTATTGTGAAAGTTACAGCTGGCGTATAGCAATACATTGCTTCTGCTAAAGCAACTCCAAAAGCTTCATTCTTAGTAATAGAGGGAAATGCAAAAATAGATGCTGCATAATGATGCCATCTCAATTCATCATCACTAAGTTTACCAACAAAATGAACTCTTTTAGAATTACATTGTTTTTTTAAATCATCTGTTAAAGGTCCTTTTCCTGCTATTATTATTTCACATTCTTCTTTGATATATTTTTCAGATTCAATGAGATAAGGAAGTCCTTTGTATTGAATATGGCGACCAATAAAAAAAATTATTTTTCGGTTTTGATATCTATTTTTAATTTTTTCTATTTGCTGTTTATCACCTTCTCTAAGCTTAAAGCTGCTTTCATCTATGGCGTTAGGTAATATCTTGATTTTCTCTTTAAACGGTTGTAACGGCAGTGATGCATCTCTATATGTTGGACTAGTGACTAATATCATGTCCGCTCGTTTGAGAAGAGCTGTTTCTATAGGTTTTATTAGTGGATATATTTTTGCTTGTTTTATAATATCCATGTGCCAATGTATTACTAATTTAATATTTTTAGGAATCATGCTTAAAAGAACGGCTGCTGGATAAGGATTGGCCCAGTGGAAATGAATTATGTCAGGTTTGAAATTTTTAATAACCTTATACATCATTGGGAAATAAGATAATGATAAAGCTTGTCGAGCAATATTAATCCACGTAGCTACTCTGTATACTTTTATTCCGTTAACTTCATCTATGCGGCTTTTACATTTATCATTGAAGCACAAAACAACTGTTTGTTCTTTAATCCCTTCTGATAAATATTTACAGATATTTTCAACTCCTCCAAGATAAGGGTAGTAATATTTTGATATGTGCAATATTTTCATGTTAAACTAAGTTGGGTTTATGTGGTCTTGTAATTATTTTAGTCTCACTGTTATAATTGATATTGGGTATTTATTTTTTCTAGGTTATAAATATATCTACTAACAATGTGTCTTAAAAACGAAAAATTTGATAGATACAGTATACCAGTTAATTATATTAAATCTTTCCATTTTATTGTATGTAACTAGGAGATACAGTTTTATGGTATTTTAATGAAATTAAGACAGCTATTACAGAAAGTACAATGTATTGCATATCTGCTGTAAATAATAATTGTATAATGTTGATTATCAATAATACTTTGAATAATATTTTACCTTGAAGGGAATTGTGTGTTATGGCCGATTTATATAAAGATAATAGTTGTCTTAGAAAATATATACTTCCAAAAATCCCCCAATACATACTATATTGGCCAAACATGGATTTTGCGGTTAAAGCCGTATCATCCCCATTGGTTAAATAGGATATAATTTCGTCGGTATTAAGTATGGATGGAATAAGTGATATATATTTTTCCATAGCGTATGGTAATAAGTATAGATGTGAGGAAAAACCTATTCCGCAAGGAAAAACAGTTCCTATACCATAACCAATAGATACACTGTATGCCCTAGTAGCTACAGATGTAAATTCTTCAATGTCTCTTGTAAAGCTTTGTATCATAGGGGTAATAAAAATTAAATAACAATAATGAATTCCTATGATTATAAATAAAAGTATGCCAAACTTTTTTATTGAGAATCTTAAAAAGAAGGATTTGATAAACTCCCAGTTCGCAATAATGATTCCTACTGTAAATGCTACTAATAATGTTTTTGAACCGGACAATAATAATTGGAGTAAAAAACATCCTATAATGAGAAATGTCTTGAGTTTATTTTTTAGTATATAGTGGCTATAATATAATGCAAATATGAAGAATATCTCAATTAATGGTGCTGTTGCTGATGATTCTGAAGTAAGCAGTCTAATGCGATAATAAGGAAATAATCCTGAAAAATGTAACTGTTGAAAAGCGAAAGGAATTTGTTGATATTCTATAAAGGTAAGTATTGTAATAAAAATAAATCCATAATAAAACGGTTTAAATATTTGTTTTACCGATAATTTTATGCATATATTACTAATGATGATCAGATAGCAAAGATACCCCGTTGTGATAGTAGCTACTTTGATTGCCTTTATAGGTAAAAATTCACCTAGCTGAAATAAAGATATTCCACATATAGGTAACACCAAAAAAGAAATTAGAGTAATAAATAATGTATATTTAATTAATTTCCAGAACTTTTTAATAAATCTATCTATGTACTTTATTTTTTTTGATAAAACAAAATATGGGAACATTAATATACTGATGAGGGGAAGTACTGACATTCCAAAGTCTCCAGTATAGAGAGCAAGGGGAGAGTCAAGATAGTTTGTAAGTAAAATTAAAATAAAGTATAAATAGTACATGTGTGTTATATAAGTTTTTTTATTGCCTTTTCATAATTGTCCATTATTGCTTTCCATGTATATTCTTGTTCAATCTTTTTTCTTGCACTAAGAGGTAATTTTATATATTTGTTAGGATTGGTTATGCTATCATAGCAATATTGATAAAATTTATTCTTATCATTCGTAATCAGTAGGTCTATTTGATCCTGAAAATTTGTACCTTCTACCCCTTTAGAGGTAGATATGACAATCTTTCCATAACTTAATGCTTCTAATAGTTTGACTTTAACTCCTCCACCATTTAATAAAGGAAGAATAACAATATCAGCTAATTCGTAATATTCTTCTACATTTTCGACAGTGCCAGTGATAATAATATTTTTATGTTTAGCTGCAAACGATTTTAAATTATCATCAGGGTCTTTTCCTACTATGTATAATTTACAATCTGGTAATTTGAGTGATAATTGACTAAATATTTTTTCTATAAACCATCTTATTCCTTCTATATTGGGTAAATATGACATCTTTCCTACAAATAAGATGTTTTTAGTGGGATGTTCTTTTTTGACAACTTTTGGTATTTCACTTCCAATAGGAGAAAGAAGTGTTTTATTTAATGGAAATTCTGTCTTGAAATATTTCTCGTCTTCACTTGAAACAAAAGTGTATAAATTGATATTTTTATTAGAATAATAATAATATTCTAGATGTTTAAGTCTATAAGATTCAATATAGTAAATTATTTTTTTTATAGGAGAGTTGATAGTCTTTGCAAAAGCCAAAAGTGTTTTCCATTCTATATTATGTTGGTTTAATATTATTTTGTGTTTATTTATGATTTTGTTATTTAAGTTTCCCAACATTTGAGGAAAATCAATAATGATAAAATCCGTATGTTCTCGAGTTAATTCTTTTTGTATATCTTTCCTTAGTTGACAATTCCAACGACTTGAAGCAATATATGGTCCTAATATTATTTTTTGAATTTTTGATATAATGTTCTTCTTTCTTAAATAGAAAAATATTTTCTTACAATACTTTTCTAATTCTGATTTATATTTTATATCATCTTCATTATCAATCACACAAAATAGATATATGTCATTATTCTTGGATAGGTATTCAATGCGTTTAAGCATGGCAATTCTTCCGCCTGTATTAGCAGGGTATGGAATATCGGGTAGTAACCATATGAGTTTCATAAATTTATTTTTTTAATTGATATATTTTTTTTAAAAGGTAGTTAGGGCATATAAAGAGAATAATTTTTTTTAGTGTAAATATACTATAAGCATATAATATATTGTGGTGTATGCCTAATTTCCGTAATTCTTCTAGTCTCTTTTTAAATGATTTGAAATTAGGATCTGAAGATACGCCATTTCTTTTTTCGTAGGTTGCAATTGTTAAAGGAATCTCTTCGAATTTTTTGTTGGCTTTGTATTGAGATAATAGAAAAGCATAGTCTGCTATAATTTTATATCTTACGTCAAATAGCTCTTTTTTCATTAAATCTGTTTTAACAAAAGTAGATTGATGCGAAAAGCACATTTGTTTTAGAATTTTCTTTAAAGGTAAAGGAGCTGCTATGCGTTTGGTAAATCCATAATCGTATTCTACGCTTCCATAAATTATATCATTTTGTTGATATTTGTCAAACTGAATTGAGGACAGAACTGTATTATTGTAAAATATATCTCCCGCATTCATAAAATTTATCCATTCTCCTGTTGCCATTTTTATACCTTTATTCATGGCATCATATATACCTTTATCTGGTTCACTTATCCAATAAGTAATCTTATCATTATATTTCTTTATAATATCTATTGTTCCATCTGTACTTCCTCCATCAATTATGATGTATTCAATATCTTTAAAAGTCTGATTTATAACTGATAAGATTGTTTTTTCTATATCAGTTTGACAATTGTAACAAACTGTAATTACACTTATTTTCATTGTTCCTGTTTTTTGATTTTTTTTAATATAACAAGACGGATTGGGTAAAATTCTGTTGATGATTAAGTACTTCGTTTTTGTTACATGATTAAAGACAAAAAATGGTGTAACCGGTTATCCGGACTTTGGCAACCTTGGGTTGCTCAACCTGAACTATCTTGCCTAACTTTTCGCTCCATAGCTGATGACGCTGCCAGTTCATGAACTTGTCGTAATTTACTCCATAATCCGCACAGAACTCACGAAGATCCTTGGTCTCACTGCATAACTGATAGAGGTCATATACCTCCTGGTAGTTTACTTTTTCTTTTGCCATAATCATTGTTGTTTAAGGGTTACGGCGCAAAGGTAGGTTTAGGGAACATGCGTGTCAAGGCGGAAAATAGAATGGTTACCGAGAAATTATAGGATTGGTATTAGTAAAAGAGCAATCCAAAACTTGTTATTTGATATTATACCTTGATGAGAAACTAATCTTATGAATGATATTTGCTAGGTGCATTTTAATTTTGCCATACAAAGAATAGTCATACCATGAATGGGTACAACAATGAATTGCAATTGATTCCCTATTGGTATAAGATGGTTTTCCTGCAATGTATTTAGATTCGTATACTGAAATATTATTTGAAAGGATTTGATTTTTATCTATATATTTATAGTCAAATGCTTCTAATTCTTTTGCATAAATACTAGGAGCAATTGTTTCCATAAAATAACTGCCATCGGCTTTGATAAAATGATGATTCTTGTAGAAGTCTACAATTTTTTTAAAAAAAAGATGTCCTTTGTTGGCCATAAGAAATGCTGCTTGAATTCCAAGTCCTTCAACAGATTTTCCACTTAGTCTCTTACCATCTTTATCTATAGAATTATAAGATTTCGCTTTTTCAAATATTTCAGCATGGAATTCTTGAAATAGAATGACTTCATTTGTCAAGAAATCGTCAAATCTTTTCTTTATATAAATATCAGAATCCATATATATACCGCCTTCAGTATATAATGCATATGCCCTAACCACATCAGCTGCAAAAGCCCATTTATTTACTGATATAGCTTCATCAATAAAGTCTATGCCAATAGCCAGCGCTTTTTCCTTGTCCCAGATTTTTATGGTATAATCAGGTAAAATTTTTTTCCAGCTATTAATGCATCGCTTGATTTTTTCTGGATATTCATCTCCAGAAAACCAACATAAATGAATTGTTTTTGGTATCATAATGGGGCTTGTTATTTATAAAACATTGGTGAAGAATATTGTTGTCATGCTTTATGTCTTTTTGAAAAAGTCTTGTCTTAAATTGAGATATATTTTTTCCAGAAAATATCATATTCAAATTTTTCAAAAGCATGACACCCAAAGGGTAATTGATTTTGGTTAAGCTTAAATAAGTACGAAGGATTTGCTTCAAATGAGAATCTCATCCCATCATGGCATTCTGCTATTTTACAATTAAAAGTGGAGAATTTTGCATATTTACTAAATAGCATATCTTCATAAATATAATGCTTTTTTTTATTAACAAAATATTTAATATTATTGCAAATTCCCCAATATTTGATGGGTACTTTGAGGTAGTCTATGATGCTATTACTTAAAGAAATTAAACCTTGTAATGTTAAAAATTTTTTTTCATTATTTAATGTAAGTATCTCCAAACAATGCTTAACTCTTCGTAACGAAAATCCACCATTGCCAACAGAATCAAATTTATGAGAAAAGTTTTTCCAATCTTTGGTTTTAAACCATGGTGCTCCTATATAATCATATCCTTTATTACACCAGTACTCTAGCTCGTCCTTGAAAACCCATGCATCAGTTTGGTAAATAAGCATGTATTCATAATTAATAAATCTTTCATATAGGCTAGTAGAGAGGCATAAACGATTATAGCCATATACAGAGGTAAAATAGTTCTTATCAAAATATTGTATGTTGAAGTTTTTTCCTACCTCCTTAGCTATTTTTAGATATTCAGTTAGATTAACTCCTGTGTGAGTTATTATAGAAATATCATATCGTTTAAGTATAGAAAGACCTTGTCGAAATGAAGCTATTTCTATTTTCGAAGGAGAATCTTTATATAATGGGATAATGACTACACATTGTTTCATTTGAATAAACTTTTTATTTTGTTTACATTCTTAATCCCAATAATGTTTTTGGTATTTTCTTTTAAAATACCTCCTATATCTTTTATAGTGCCTTTAGTTGTAATAAGGCGAAGGGCTTCATTTTCATCATAGTCATGCGTAAATACCTCAAAAATATATGATGATGAAATTTGTGGGCTAAGGAATTCATCTATATTTGCTAAAAATTCTTCTTTGCTGGATGCTGTTAGATATTTCAATCCAAGATTTTTTGCATAATCTTTCACCAAGGATTTTGATTGGTTTCCATAGTGACCGGCTGCAGCAATATAAGGATTCACGTCGTCTTTGAATAGATGTCCGGGATTTAGAAAATGAGTAAATTCACATCCCTTTCCGTTGTTTACAAGAAGTATTCTGACATTATTTCCTAAATGACGATTCCCTAATGCATTCATGTCATAAAAGAAGGCGAGGTCACCCACTATACCAAAAAATAATTTATTAGGATTGCAAAGAGATGCTCCTAAAAGAGAGGATAGTATGCCATCTGTTCCAAATCCCCCTACATTACTCATGGAATTTATAGTGTTTGATATTTCAAAAAAATTCCAAGAGCGGAGTGATGTTAAAATGCCAAAATGTATACAACTATGTTCTGGTAGTTTGTCATGCATTTGTTTTGCCATCCAGATATTGGATAGAGGTAGTTCAGGTATTGTGTTATACAATTTTATATAGTCTGACTTACAGCTTTTTATAAAATCTTGGCTGGGTTGCATATTCTCGTTCTTATAATGACTGAAAAAGATGAATTCTGCCATATCAAAAACATATGTGAGCTTATTATACCGATCACGTAGTTGTCCATCTTTGCTGATTCGCCAGACTTCTTGGGCATGATTACCCATATTAAAATGATCGCCTGTCACCTCTCCAATGTGTAGCAATAAACGAATATTATTTAAACATGATGCATCTTGAATATTCAATAAGGCATCTATCTGTCTATATTCACCTTTATATCCACTACAATGGTCACAAAATACAACGGCATTATGATTCTTGCAAAATGCATCAATGACTTCTGTCTCTTTGGAAGTAAATTTTTTGTGTGAACCAATAAAGATTGCTATTTTACCACTTGGCAATTCAGGAAACTTATCTTCCACATCTATACGTTTAATAACTTTTACGTTTGGAAGATTCTTCACACTTAAATCTTTTGAATAAAATGTTTCAAGGTTAATGTGAGCAGGACCACCACCATTTAAAGTTAGTGCGGAGATAGCTTGGTTTATTCTTAATTGGGCGTTTTGTTCATCCTTTTCATCTTTAACTAATGGTATATATGTGCTATAGGTAACAATGTCATTGGCATGGACGCTTCTATCTATAACTTGATCAAATAAATTACCAGCTCTTCTTAAATCTTGTGTACCTGTGACAACTAATATAGGAAGTTTTCTATAAAACGCTTCTGTTAGTCCTGGCATATAATTTCGAGAAGCAGTGGCACCTGTACATGTTATCATGACTGGTTCTCCAGATTCTTCTGCTAATCCACAAGCTATATATGCTGCAGATCTTTCATCGTTCGATGAAAACATTTGAAAATTGCCATCATACATTAGGCTTGCATTTAACATCATATTTGTTCCTCCAGGAGAAGCTACAACTTTTCGAATACCATGTTGTTTAAGTAAAGCTATTAAGATTTGAATACTTTTTTCACTTGAATATGCTGTTTCCATAATGCATTATTTTATTTTCGAATTTATGAAATTATATAATGGAGTCTTTATTTTCTCTGTAATAAGTGAGATGAAGCAACAGATAATAAAAATAATAATGTTCGAAATAAATATGGAAATATATCCATATTTTTGATATAATGATTCTATTATAGTTGTTGTATGAAGAAGAAAAATTCCGAATACACTTTTTGCTAATAAATTAACTTCTTTGTTTTTTATTTACTTTAATATTTTTCTTATTTTATTGCAGATGTTAGGGCTTATTCGATATAATAAATAGCTAATTTTATTTTTTAATCCCACAAATTCATTTAATGGAGTAAAGCTATGACTATAATGATCGTTAGTCCCTTCTATCTTTCCAGATGGAAGAGAAAAATAGGGTTTTTCCAGGAAGGAATCTATGCATTTTTTTATTCCGATGTAAGGATCCATAAAAGTATAATCCCCAATAGCTTCTATAATTTTAGAATTGTCGAATTTCCTATCATACATTCTATCGTATAGAACCTGATAACATTGAACTGGATAATCAAGTTGATTACTTCTTGGGATTATTACAACTTTTTGTTCTTTTCCTGTTTTTTCTTCTATTGCCTTCATATATATATTTAAGACATCCATCCATGGAATTGTTTTATCTGTTGTAATATGAAATGTTTCCCCATAAGCTTTAGGGTTACCTATTAGTTTGGTTATGCAGTGTGATACATCATATCCATATGTTAAGGTTGTAGTATGGGACATTATATCATTTGAGACAACGATTGGACGCCCATGTATGGCTCTATAAACAAAAGTATCTTTGTCAAAAATTCCAAGCTGCAAACGATTTTCACTATATGTCATATATGGGCGAATTATTGTCCAGTTCTTTTTCCCAGAGTTTTTTAGGATATCTTCTTGCCTGGCTTTACATAGAGCGTATTCATCGGTTTTTAGATATTCGCTATCATTTACTACGTCAAGAAGTCGTGGTGAGTTTTCTTTTATTATATCAGATTGTGCATATACTCTTGCTGTGCTTAAAAGGAAATACTGGTCTGTTGCATCTAGATATTCAGTATATCTTTCCTTAAATTCCGCTGTGGAGTAAGTCATAAAGTCAATAATAGCATTATAGCGTCTTTGACTTAAAACTTTTTTAATGAAAGTAATTTCATGTGCATCGCCTTGAATATAATGTACGTCTTTAGTGGATGTTCTTTTAGAGCGTGAGGTAACATAAACATTATCTTGAAGATTTTCTAAAATTTTTACAAGATGAATACCCATTGCTCCAGTACCACCCATTACCAATATATTTCGTCCCATAGTCCCAGTATTTATTTACTTATTGATGAAATTAAATAGTTTATAGAATTATTTCTATCGATGTTTAATTTTGTTTGTATTGGTTCATAATTAGTCTTTGAAAAAATGAAATTTTTATCATAAATGTTACCTTCTAGATTATAGGCTGATAACATATCATATATTCTGCTATTTTGAGATTTTGGATCATCATCATTGAACCTTTTAAACACAATGAATTCTTTGGATAAATTAATAGATAAAGCGCAAGCATGAAAAGAATCGGTGCATACAAGTGATGAATCTTTTAATAATTTGGCAAATTCATAAGGTCCTGCTTTTTTATATATTGTACAATTTTTAAAATTAATGTCGTTATATTCTAATGATGGAATAAGAATTACATTATTTATTTTTGTTAATTTACGTATCACATCAAGCTGTTTTGCATAAATTGGATTTCTTCCAATAAAATAGCAGAAAATATATTTATTATTAGACACTGTTATATTGATATTTGCTTTATTACTAAAATTTATCCATTGGTTAGCATTTAGTAAAAATGTAGGGTCAAGTACTTGAGTGACATCTTTTCTTCCTAGAAAATCATTTAGATATTTTACTATGCTTTTTTCTCTGACCCCTATATGTTGAAAACAAGTAAGTAGTTTTTTTACTTCTTCTGCACAAAATGGCGGAAACTCTTTTGTGCCTATGCTGGAGGCATAAGCGATTCTTTTTTTCTTTTCTGCGAATGATAAAAACATGAAAGGACTAAATGAGTTATAACAATTCCAGATTTGGTCACTTCCTGTTATAAAAATATCAGTGTCGTCAACTAACTGTTTTTTTTGCTTTTTATTTGCAATTTCTTTAAGGTTATAATTTTTTTTGTTGAAGCTATAGATTTTTTGTTCGTTGGTTTTATAGATCAAGGATTTAATAAAGATTTTTATAAAACTCTTCTTTCTATTTATATAATGCTTTAACCTGTTTTTAGGTGTGAAATCATTGTCTGAAAACTCTTTTATTAAGTATACATTATAACCACGTTGTTTTAAAAATTCGTGTAATGCATATGACTGAAGGCTGGTTCCAAAGTTTCCTGTACCCAACCATGTTACAATTCCTATATTCATGACTTAATAAATTGTTTTTTTATAAAATGTAGTACCTTTTCTTTTTCAGTTTTAGTCATACCGAAGAATATTACAGAAATGATTATAGATACCGACGAGGAGATCCCGACAAGCATAAAACGTATTAATCCTGGTTCTACTGTTTTTGATACTAGAAATGGTGCTAAAAATGATAGTAATGAAACTATTAATATGGGAATAATTACTTCTTTAATAAATAGATTTATAGGAAATCCAATTTGTTTATTCATTAATATTAGTCGTACATATACTAGATAGGTATAGACTACAGCATAGGTCCAATATGCAGATGAAGGGGGAAATCCCAGCTTAAATAATATATAGGATATAGGTAGAACTAAACATCCTAATCCTCCCATATAAATGTAAAATGTCTTTATTTTACCTGTTGCCTGGGCTAAAATGCTCATTGGTGCTCCTGGTAAATCGACTAATGTTCCCAACATAGCTAATTGCCAAAACAGCACTGTATGTTCGGGTACTTCTTTTAACCAAATATTTAAAATATATTCGGATTCTAAAGAAAAGGGTATAAATAGGAAAAGCATTAAGAAAAAAGAGTATTTTCCCCCTTTTCTAACAATAGAAAAACATGTGTCATAGTCTTTTTCTGCATAACTTTTTATAATTTGAGGATTTAGAGCCGTGGTAAAGTTTCCAACAAATTGTCGTACTCCTGCTTCAGCTTGTCCGGCTATTCCTCTAGCTGCATTTACTGTAACGCCGAAAAAAATGTTTGAAAGAATATTTATTCCTTGCGTATTAAATAAGTAAGCACTTGTGCCAAGAAAATTCCACCCTGCAAAGCTAAACATTTCTTTTATAAGAGATTTTTCAAATAACATGTTATATTTACATTCTTCAAAATGTTTTTTGCAGTATACCCCATAAATTATCCGTATTATTATTGCACTTAGCGTTAGACATATTGCATAAATAATAAGTTTATCTATTGGGGAAATAAGGATAGCATAAGCACATAACAATTTTAATATTGCTTCAAGTAGCCCTATGTAAGCAAATATATTCATTTTTTCATGTGCAATAAGTAATGCGTTATAAGGTAAACTTATTAATTGAATGACAAAAGTAAGTAATGAACATTGTAATACCCAAAATGCTGCAGTCAATCGATTTTCAGGTATGTTCATCTGTGTATTAATAAACCAAACTCCACATATCTCTGTTAATATGACTATTATCAAAGCTATTATTAATTGAATATTAACACTTGTAGAGAATATTTGTTGTAGCTTATTGGAATCTTTTTCTCCTAATTCATAAGTGATATATCTACTTATTGAATTGGAAAGAGATGCTGAAATTATGGTAAACATTACTATGATTCCACCGACAACATTATAGATACCGTAATCTTGAACTCCCAAAGCATCTAGCACGACTCTTGATGTATAGAGTCCAACAACCATTATAATAAATGTTCTAATATATAGGAATATAGTGTTTTGGGCTAAACGTTTTGTATCTGTAGCTTTATTAGATGACGTTTTATTCATGATGTTAAATTCCTAGTTTCGAAAATAATATGAAAACGTTCAATAGGGAGAGTATCCTCTCTTAATTGAGTTAGTTCCATGAAAAATAGCTTTGATATAGTGGAAATATTTTTATGAGTAGTTACATTAAGGTAAACTTCCAATTTTAGGGCATCCCCTTTTAGACGGGCGCCAACAGGCACCCGTCTAAAAAAGAGTCCACAAATTTAACGATTATTATTTGCATATTGTCATGGGAAGAAGGTTTTCGTAATCCGTTCTTCCCTTTTTTAATTCTCTTAGCAGCTTGCAGAAGTAATCCCTGAAGGAGACTCCTGCCTGTTTGCAGGTTTCTATAAAGATATTATAGATTGCGGAGTTCTGTATTCCTTTCACGCTTCCGAAGAACAGGCTGTTCTTTCGTTGGACAGTGACCGGCCTTATCGCCCTTTTTGCTGCCATATTGTCTATGGAGTATTCTCCGTCATTTCTGTAGGCAAAGATCTGACTCCAGAAGTTCTTCAGATAGTTAAGAGCCTTGCTCATAAGTTCGCTTCGGCTCAAGGAAGATTCTTGCCTGCGGGCTTCCCTGGTCGTAGGCATACTTGAACTTTGCCCTTGCATGAGCCAGACAGCAGAGATGATCTATATCCATAAGTTCGTTGTCAAGATACATATATACGTTATAACCGTCACTCTGTAGTGGAAAGACGTTCTAAAAGGGCATTATACTTTTTCTCAAGTTTCTTATACTCCTTATCGCGGAGCTTGTATTCAATAGCAGCCTTCTCAACCTTGCTGTTTGCCTTAAGCAGGGCGTTCGTAAGGGAATCAATCTTACGGTTGGCTTCCTTCAGGTCTTTTCCTATTTCATCAAGTCGTGCTATCATTTCATCAAGCTGCCTGCTCTTTTTCTGTGTCTTCTTGAACCAGTCATAGAATGCCGTGTATGGAATTATTGTTGCCAATGCAGAATGAGTTGATGGAAACTCCATTGGGCTCACCCTCGGCCTTGTAGAGGAACCACAGTCTTTCAAAATCTTTTTCGCTAAACATAATCTTTCGAGTTTTAAGTTTAGCACGAAGGTATGGGAAAGAGACATGCTAGTCAATACGCCAATTTTGGATGGTTACGATTAATTTTTTTACATAATCGAAACAAGAGTTCACAAAGCCGACGGGGTCTTTGTCGTAACTGAGAAATAACCCTGGCTTTATGCGATGAGATACGTTCATTCTGTTTTCAATGTCTCCTGTTAGGTATTGGAATACATCTTTTGACCTTTCAAGAGAGAAGCTGGATTCTCCGGGAAGTTCTTCCGCTGCCATGCCGAAATAAATTTTCCTGTCATTGGTCTGGGCCAGTTGGCAGAAAGGAGGAAGGGCTTCCAGCGTGTACAGCCCCGTGACAGATTTTAATATTTCTGCCACTGTATCCAATTGTTTCTGGTCGAAATAAATCAGTACCTTATCTACTTTCAATGGCTTGTCGCACTGGGGCGAGCGGGCATAAAACTTGGCGGAATGAATGCTGACTTTTTGTTCGTACAGGGTCTTCATGACAGCCAGAGAATGCTTGTTGTTCAGCGTGTTAAGCTGGATGCGGTAATTGGTCTGGATGCTTGGATTAATATTCAGATAAATGTAGCCTCCTTGCGTATAGGCTTTCTGTAACACGGCAGACTTGCCGGCAGCGTCAGATGCTTTCCTGTATTCTTCATTCAGACTCGGGTTCTGTGGATAGGCACGCAGGCGGACTAAATCGCTGAAGTCAGACTCTGTCAGTTCTGCTTCTGAATATTCTTCTTCACGGTTGTTCTCTATAGTCAATATAGAATAGATGTCATCCAGACTGATTGTGCCGGACTTTTGGCCTGATATATATTTTTTAAAAATATACTCCAATATACTTTTAGAATGAGTCTCGTTATAGTTATCCACTATCAGGTAGTTCATAACTGTTTTATATAGGAGTTGTTCGTTTTTTATTTATTGTCGGCTTTGACTACCTTGTAGTTCCCCATATTTTCTGCGGTCTGTGCTTTCGTGGTCAGAACCAAAGGTGCTGGAGTGTCCGTGACTCCTGACGGGGTAAACTTGATTTCTGTGTCGCTCCAACTGTTGGTCGGAATTTCTTTACCGTCGAGTGTCAGTTTTCCTGCTTCGTGGCCCAGATTCTGGCCTACAATCCGATAGGTGTGACCGTCTGTCAGGGCGTTGCCGGATACTTTCCGGTCTTCTTCGTAGATGCCGTCAATCCAAAGTGAGTCATTCAGCAGGGATTGCAGGTAGCTGACGAAGTTGCCGTACTCGGACGACGTGATGATGGAATCCAAATCGGCCGCATATTCTTTGATGAACGACGGAGTGACAAACATGTACACATCCTTGTGTAAGGTCATCTCTGTCTTCGTGCTGCTGGTTTTGACGCAGGGACCGGCCTGGAAAGTGAACTTTTGGCTACGGCTGTCGGCATAGATGACAATGGCACTTATGATGGGCATGCCAAACAGAAATTCGCAGACAAAGACGATGTTGCCCACCTTGCTGTTGGTGGTGTCCGACTCGGAAGAAAGCTTGAGTCCTTCTTGGCCGATTGAGGAAATCATGGCCTGGGCAAAAGCTAGAGAACCACTACCCGTGGGGAGTGCTAAAAGTGCGCTGAGTAATTCCTTACTGAAATTGGCTCCAAATGAGGAGGAGGTGTATTTGATGTCTTCCTGCGTACAGTGGATGAAACATCCACTTCCGCCAATCACCTTGGCCAGGGCCTCGTAATTGTAAATGGAGTAGTTTTCGTTGCTTCCCGGACGGGGAGTATTCGTGATGGCTCTGGTCATGGCGGCAAAAAAGACCGATACTTCATTGAACACGCGGCGACTACTTTCGTCCATGTTGCTGGAGTCGGTCTCTGTCGTGGCAATCATGATGTTGCCGGTGGAGTTGAAAATAAAGTTCTTATTTCCTTCTTTCACGTGAGAGTCATTGTTTTCACCTCCGGTCAGGTAAGTAAAGTGGGCCGGTGTTTCATCTTTTAAGTACATGATGTCAAAATTTAACGATTGTTATTTGCATATTGTCACATCATCCGCATCTCTTCGTTCACCCACTTCTTCAGCAGAGGAAGCATCTGTTCCATTTTGCGGCAGCGAATCTTGTTTTGTTCAAAATCCATGTCGTCGAGCAGTTCCCATGCCTCTTCGTCGGGCATGTCGCCGCCGTAGCCTGCTGTCACCACGAGAATGCTTCCCAGCCGGTTGGCCTGGGAAGGGGTGAGGAAACCATACTGTACGGAGATTTTCAGTTGATATATCAGACCTTCGAATATGAGGTTGCAGTAGCGAAGCAGGTTGCTAAAGTCGGGCGACTCGGTAAGCCAGGCTTCCAGCATTTCTTCTTCGTGCTTGCGTAGCAGAAACAGACTTTTCAGTCGGGAGTGCTGCTTCACGGCTGTGCGAATCATCAGATAGCACAGGGCATGCGACACGATGAGGTGTTCTTCGTCCGGATGCAGGTAGAATATGCCATCCTCTGGCGGACGTAGTGCCAGTAACTTGCGTTCAAATTCCGCGAACACCTTCTCGCGGGTTTCTTTCAGGGTGGGATTCATGAGTTAAGGTAGATACTTGTGTCTATTATCAGGACTTTCTTCATAGCGCATCCTCCGTCATCAGGTCGCCTACTGAACCGCGGGCCATCAGCTTAGCCAGATTGTTTTTTTCTTCCAGAAGGGAAATCACACTGCATCCGCTCTTCTCCGAACGGGATACGTAGCTGATGAAAGGAATCATTTCGTGACCAAGTGTGTCAATCAATACAGGATTATGCGTGGTGCAGATAATGTCAATTTGAGATTTTTCTCCTAACTTGTTCAGTACATTCACCAGTTCCTGCGCACGTGAGGGGTGTAGTCCGTTGTCTACCTCCTCGATAACCAATAGGCTGCCGGGTTTCCCTGTAAGCAGGGCAGATTCTTTTACTTTCCTGATGGCTACCAGGTTCTCCATTTGCGAAAGTATGGTAGTCTGACGGTTCAGGTCCAGAGGTTTTTGTTTGCCGGAGAATAGAACCGGAAGGGTGGAAGAGGCGGTATCCTCATGAGTAATGTCTGTAGCAAACAGGGTCTTGCTGGCGCGTGGCGAGGTCTGCTCCAGACTTTCTGATACGAGCTGCAGGGAAGTGTCGTTTTTCCGGCAGGTCAGCGTGTAGACAAGGTCTCCGCTTTCATCGTCTATAACGGCTGCTAAAGTGAATGAGTCTGTTCCTTTACGGATGAGCCAGTCCACTCCTCCACGGGTTTTTTGCGCGAGGTCATTCAGGGGAATGCCTTTTGCACTGCCACACAGAAAATAGAGTGCATCCAGTATGTTGGATTTTCCGCTGGCATTGGTGCCGATTATGAAAGTCAGCGGGTCAATGTAAAGTGTGGATTTCTCAAAACTTTTCCAGTTCTGTAAATGAATCTCTTTTATCATAAATTAGTATGGTCTTGGGCATGCTTCGCCGTTACCACTCCCGGACCTTTTCAGTCAGGAAGGATAAACGAAACGTATCGGTATAAGACGATACAAAAATAGCGTTTATTTGATACCTATGCAATCTTTTGCAGGGTTTTATGCCCTTTCAGGAGCGTTTTTTTATAGTTCGACAAATGCGGGTGCGTACACGGGTAAACGCAAGTGCATTTGTTCTCAAACGCAAGTAGGTTTTACTTCAAACGCAAGGGCGTTCGGACTAAAACGAAAGTGCGTTTTCGGAGGTTCTGAAGGTTGAGGAAAAGGGAAAACTTGACGGGTTGTCGGGGTTGGCAGGCATTTTTATAAACTATATATACGCGGGGTGTGGAACAAGTCTGTCATACTTGTTCCACACCTGTATATAGAAAGTTAGAAAAACCGGTGACAACCCGTCAACCCGTCAAACGACGGAGCAGGGAAGGCATGGTTTTTACTTCCAATCTGTGTCTTTTGTGTGAGAAATTCGAGTGCGTTGTTCTGATTTAATTCGTTCTAAATCAGTGGTAAGTGAATGGAAGAAATCGTGGAGCAGCTCGTCCTGCTTCTGCGGATTGGCGGCAAGCAGGCGGTGGTACACGGCAAGGATGCGACCGAGGAATATCAGATCCGTCAGGAGCCCTTTTTAACTTTTTGAAACGTATGTGCGCTCATCGGTGCCAAGCGGCACAGTTCCTGCGTGGTGAGGGTACGGCCATGTGGCAATACCTGGTGACGCCACGCTTCCAACATCTGTCCTAATTCAATCAAATTCGCTTGTTTCATAAGATTTTTGATTTAAAAAATAAAATTATAGTGAATTATTAGTTAAAATATTGCACCCATGCGTGCAATACACATTTGTTGATTTAACAAACTTCTGTTACATTCGTCTTGGGGTTCCGAAAAAGAGAAACCGCAAATTAAAACTAAACGAGTTGCAAATTTAATAAATAATAAAATAAAATACGAGAAAATGAACAGAATGATGCTCAGCCTTTTTAAAGGCTATTCCGACACGATTCCGGTGCCGGTGTCTCTCAACGAAGTGGTCCGCCTGATAAAGGAGGACAAAGTGCTGGCCGACCGTACCGAAAAATACCGCTACTACCGTTCGCGGGGACAGAAAACGGTGGCCAGCCGTGAGAAGGCTGCCTGTCCGTGCTTTGCCGTGGCGGTGCGCTTTGAGAAAGGCAAGCGGAAAGCCGACATCAGCGGATGGACGGGACTCTCGATGGTAGACTTTGACCATGTGCCCGAAGGACGGGTGGAGGAACTCTTCAGCCGGGTATGTGCCGATCCGCATACGCTGCTGGCTTATACCACCGTCAGCGGAGAAGGGGTAAGGGTGGTGTGCCGTTACTGTCTGGAGGATGAGACGGCCGACACCGACCGGGCGGCGTGCTACACCCGGGTGTTCCGTGGGGTGAACGAGCATTATGGGCAGCTGACGGGGTGCAGTTTCGACCCGGCCTGCAAGAATGCCACGCGACTGAGCGGACTGGCGCACGACGAGAAGGTGTTTTTCCGGCCTGATGCCGAGCCTTTCCGTTTTGATCCGGAACGGCTGACGAAACCGGCTGCCCCGCGTGTGGGGCGGGTGGAGCGTGTGGTGGCCCGTATCCGCAGGGAGCTGGACGAGCAGGGCGTGGTGTATGCCCCGCATCACCACAACGAGTACATCATGCGCATGGGCTATCTGATGAATGAATTCGGTCTGCCGCTGGAGCAGGCCATCGGCTGGGCGGACGGACGTTTTCCGGAATACGACGGGGATGTGGCGGCCATTTTCCGCTCGTGCTATGCCGATACGGAGGCACACGGACGGCGGGAGGCGGAGCTGTTTCGTGCCAGGAAGGAGAAGAAGGGGGAGGGGCGTACGCAGCTTGCCACGCCCGAGGAGATTGAGCAGTTTCTCGCCACGCAGGCGGAGTTCCGGAAGAACGTGATTACCGGAAAGGAGGAGATGCGGCATCCCGAGGCCAAGGAGTTTGTGGAACTGACCGACCGACTGGTAAACTCGCTGTGGAGCCGCATGACCAAGGAGGGGCACACGGTACGCCTGTGCGATGTACGCTCGGTGCTGGAGTCGGAGTTCGTGCCGGAGTTCAACCCTTTTACGGAGTATTTCCGTTCGCTGCCTCCGTGGGATGGGGTGACCGACCACATCGGGCGGCTGGCGGCCACGGTGCAGGTGGAGGGCGATGCGAAACTGTTTGATGATTGCTTCCGCAAGTGGCTGGTGGCCACGGTGGCTTCGCTGATGGTGAAGGAGGTGACGAATCATGAAATTCTGGTGTTTGTGGGGCGGCAGGGATGTTACAAGACGACCTGGCTGGCACGTCTGCTCCCGCCGGAGCTGCAGCGGTATTTTTCGGTGCGTTCCAACCGCGGGCGGGTGACGAAGGACGACAACCTGGCGCTTTCGGAGTTTGCACTGATTTGCCTGGAGGAAATCGACGAGATGCGTCTGGAGGACATCAACCAGCTCAAGGCGATGGTGACGCTGCCGGCGGTAAACGAACGGAGGGCGTACGGGCACTACAAGGAGAACCGGCCGCACATCGCGAGTTTCTGCGGCACGACCAACCAGCCGGAATTTCTGAATGACCCCACGGGAAGCCGGCGCTGGCTGCCCTTCACGGTGGTGCACATAGACGATCCCTATACGCATCCCGTGGATTACGAGGGGGTGTACGGACAGGCCCTGAGGCTGTGGCAGGAGGGATTCCGCTACTGGTTCGACGAAAAGGAGATTGCGCAGGTGAATGCGCGCAACGAACGGTTTGAAACAGCCAGTCTGGAAACGGACTTGCTGCTGGCTTTTTTCCGGGTGCCGATGCCCGGCGAGGAATGTCTTTTTCTGACGGTGGGGGAAATTCTTTCGCACATCAGTGGGGGTATGAAGAATCCCCTCAGTGCCGTCAAGGTGGGGCTGGCTCTGCGCAAGGCAGGATTCGAACAGCTCCGCGTGGCGGGAAAGAGGGGATACCGCGTCGTGATGTACACGTATGAGGAGGTGAACCGCAACCGTCAGGCGATGGCCCGGTTCACCGAAACTGCCTGATATCAGTCTTTCTGCTTCAGACCTTCCTTGAGCAGCTGCCAGTATTTTTTACCCAGCAGTTCCCAGGCGCCGGTAAAGGCTACAGCCAGGAAGAGGAAGCCTAGTACAATGACTTTCCGGCTGGTGCCTGAGGGATTCAGGGGAACCACCGCCGGTTCGACTACCGCAAACACGGGTTTTTCTTCCTGCACCTTGGCGCGGGCTACTTGCAGCTGCTGGGCCACCTGACTATATACTTGGTAAGCCAAATTCATGTCGTTCTGTAAGCGTTCACGCTCCGCCAGGGTGCTCTGGAACACCACGTTACTGTTGGCATCCACATAGCGGGCGTAACGCTGCTGGGCATCGTAGTATTCCTGCTGGCGTTCCTTGTAGAGCATTTCCAGATACTGGCAGTCTTCCTTGGCCTTGCGGGTGCGGTAGGCGGTGATGTACTGCTGGAGTTTGGATACCACGCTGTCCGCTATCGTCGCAGTGACTTTGGGGTCCTGTAGGGTAACGGAAAGTGTAGTAATGGCTGTTTTTTTATCGGCCTCTACTGTAATGGCTTGTCGCAGACTGCCTAGTTTGGCTGCATCTTTTTCATTCAACTCAATGGCACCTTTCTGTATGGTAGCTGTTTTTTCTTCCTTATCACTGAACAAGGATTTGATGCCGCTGATGGCCATGCCGGGAGCTTTCAACACATAGCCCATCCAGGAAGATTTCTGTTCGTCCAGGTAGGCCGTGAAGGTGGTGTCAATCTGTTTATCCTGACTTACTACACGGGCATCGAAAAGTTCCAACAGGAAAGGAGTGGAGGCCACAATGTCCGGAGTCAGGGTGGCATTCAGGGCATCGGGGCTGTCGGAGCCAATGCTTCCACCGAGGAAGGAAGCCGCCATGCTGGCCAGTCCGCTGCCGGATTTACTGCTGCCCATTTCGGGGGAGAGGGTAATGCTGACCGTATATTGCTTGGGGGTTCCCAGCGCGATAAGGATGCCTATTATCAGACCGATACCTGCTGCCTTGTAGAGGGTCTTGCGGATGGCGAGAACCTGGCGGAGGATGCCCATCCAGTCTATCTGGAGTTCATCGTCGTCTTCTGTAGCCGGACGATATTCCGGGTTAGTGTAGTGCTTGTTTTCTTCCATGGCTTTACTTCTTAATCAGGTTAGAGATGGTAGCGAACATGGTAGCCAGTGAACCGAAGGAAGAGGCATAGCCCAGAATTTCGCCTACATTGACTCTCTTGTTCTTCTTGCTCGGTACGATGATTTCGCAGCCCGGCTCAATCTTGTCTTTGCTGCGGCCTTTGATGCGGGCCACCTGGCCGTTCATGTAAATAACGAACTTCTTGCTCTTCTTGGCATTGAGGGCATAGCCGCCGGCCTGGTCGAGGTAGTAGTTGGCGTTTTTGTCACTGAGGTAGCCCACGGTGTTCGGCATCATGACGGCACCGTTCACTTTCACGGTGTTGTTCAGCTTGGGAACACTCAGTACGTCGCCTTCGCGCAATACCAGGTCGTATTCACTGCCGGGGTTGGCTACGGCTTTTTCCAAATCGATACCTACGGTGAAGGTGTCTTCCACACGGATGCCCAGGGAGTCCATCATGGCTTCACCGAACTGGCGGTTCATCAGGTTGATGACGTCGCGCATGCGTTTCTTTTCTTCGTCGTTCGCCACGCGGATCAGCTTGGCACCACGCAGGTAAGCTTTCGAGGTAGCACCGCCGGCTTTCTTGACGAGGTCGGACAGGCGTTCTTCGGTGGTGGTCATGGCGTAGGTACCGCCGAAAATGACTTCACCGGTTACCTGTACGTTCTGCTGTGCCTGGTAACCCGGGCTGCGGCGCACAAACACCTGGTCGTAGGGCTGGAGGGTGAAGCCTTGCTCTCCGTCGATTACGAAACCGTCTTTCAGGGCAAAGGTGAACATCTGGCCGATGCTGTCGGTAGAGTGGGTGCTCTTGGGGTCCTTGATGCGGCGGGATACGTCCACACGTACGGTAGAGGCCGATTCACGCAATCCGCCGGCGCGGATGATGAGGTCTTCCAGCGTCATGTTGTCCGAATAGGAATACGAGTCGGGCTTGGCTACTTCGCCGAAGATGGTCACATCGCCGCGGTCTTCCAGGTCGTGGATGCTGGGGATATAGAGAATGTCGTTCTTCTGCAAAGGGATGTCGGGGCTGGTGCCGGCCATGATGCTGCGCACGTCTACACTGATGATTTCGGTGGTGAGGTCTTCACGCTCGCGCTGCAATACGGCACGGTTGGTAAAGGCGTCGCCCATCAGGCCCTTGGCTTCGTTCACCAGGGCACGCACGGTATTGATTTCGCCGTTGAGCTGGTAGATGCCCGGACGGTACACGGCACCGCGCACTTCCAGCTTGTTGGTAAAGCGGTTCAGGATGGCTTCGGCGGTCACCACGTCGCCGTTACGCATGGGGTAGGCGGAGTAGTCTATTTCTTTCACCGTGTTGATTTCATATTCTTCGCCGTTCTGGCGCACTACGCGCAGGGAGCGGGTGTAGGCATCGGCCGAGAAACCGCCGGCATAGCCGATCAGGGTGGCGAGGGTTTCGTTTTTCTTCATTTCGAACTTCATGGGGCGCTTTACGTTGCCGCTGATCTGCACCAGGGCTTCGTAGGCAGGCACGATAATCACGTCGCCTTCCTGCAGGCGGATGTCGTCCTGTGTCTTGCCTTTCATGATAAAGTCGTACACATCGACCTTGGCCACGGTCTTTCCGTTACGGGTTACCTGCACGTTACGCAAGCTGCCGATATCGCTCACACCGCCGGCGCGGTAAAGGGCGTGGAACACGGTGGAGAAGGACGACAGGGCGTAGGTGCCCGGCTGCACTACTTCGCCCATCACGTTAATCTGGATGGTGCGGGTGTTGCCCAGGGTCAGGCGGATTTCAAGGGTTCCGTCGGGGGCGTCCAGTCCGCTGTAGGTCTTGCCCAGCACACGCTTCAGGTAGCCGTTGGCTTCGCTCACGGTCATGCCGCTCAGGCTGACCGGACCGATTTTTTCGATATTGATGGTACCGTCGGGCGAAATCTGCTGACGGATGGTGTTCTGGCTGGTTCCCCAGATGTCGATAATCACTTCGTCGCCCGGACCGAGACGGTAGTTGGGAGGAGTAGCGATGTTGACGCTGGGCTCGAAAGTAAGGTTGCGGGTATTGAAGATGTTGCGTCCGAATACCTGATTTTCCTGTGCCAGTTCGCGGCTGTCGGGCTGCGGATTTTCCAGTACGGAGGTGGTGCTTTCTTCCTGAGTGGCTTCGCGCAGGCGGGCTTCGTTCAGCTCGGTGCCGCTCATTTTGGAAGTGCTGACTCCCTGTTCCTGTTCGTACAGCTTCTTGACACGTTCGGCCTGTTCGCGGGTCACGCCACGGCGAGCCAGCTCAGTGGCCATCTGGCGCTGGTCCTTACCTTCGGACATGCCTTGTTTTACATACTCTAGAACTTGCTGGTCGGTCATGCTCGATTGTGCCATCAGCAGCGGGGAGCAGGCCATAAAAACGAGAAGTGATAACGCTTTAATCTTCATATTTTGTTTTTTCAGTTGTTTTTTTCCGTGGTGTCACTTTGCTTCTTCCGTCCGGAAAAACGGAAGATTAGTCTCTCTGCTTCTGTAAATTATGCAAAATTACGATTTATTTCAAATCTGTGCAATGATTTGGAGTATTTTTGGGCGTGAAGGGCTGAATATTGATGTTTGGACAAATAACGCGGGAGGAGTCTGGCGGGGCGGTGTGCGAGGAAAAAAGTGGCGTCCGGCCATGGAAACGGAACGGAAAAGATTTGCATATCCGGCTGAAAATGAGTATATTTATATTCGTAATTTAAACGAAAGGAAGATGGAATACATGCAACTGAATACGAGGGAAGGGCGGGGAACGCCCGGAGGAGACGGACGGTTCTGTCTGAGGGTGTATCGCAAGAATGAGCTGGCCCGGCTGTATTTTCCGGAGTTGGACAAGAAGTCGGCACTGCAGGGGCTGGCACGGTGGATCAAGCGGTGCAGGGAACTGGAAGAGGCGCTCGCAGCGGCGGGCTACGACAAGAACCGGAAGTTTTTCCTGAAGCCGGAGGTGGAACTGATTGTGCACTTTCTGGGAGAGCCCTGAGCGGGGGGAGTGAAAAAATAATTTCTTCAAAAGTCTTCGTATGTCTTCATAAGTCTACACGGCGGGAACGGCGCGTCGTATCTTTGCCTTTGTAAACGAAAAACAAATCATCAGTCTTCGTTTTTAACTTTTAACTATTAACTATTAATTGTTTGACTTATGAAAAAGACAGTGACTTATTCAGTAGTAGGACGTGTGAACCCGGCAGACCGTGAAAGCGGTGAAGTGAAGTATTATGCACAGTCGCAGGCTCGCGGCGAGATGGGCATCCGTGAAATTGCGGAACGTATCCACCAGATGTGTACCGTGACCCGTGCCGACGTGATGGCGGTGCTGACGGCACTGGAAGACATCGTGTCGGAAGGCTTGCAGGGCGGTGAAATCGTGCGACTGGGCGAACTGGGCTCGTTGCAGTTGAGCTTGAGCGGCGGCGGTTCGGACACGGAAGAGACTTACACGGACGCGCTGATTGACAAGGTGCGTGTGTTGTTCCGCCCGGGCACGGTGATGCAGGAGGCCATCGGCAACCTGGCTTTCGAAAAGGTGCCGGTGAAGTATAAGAAGGAAGAAGAAACCGACGAAGGTTTGGGGGCTTAATCTTAATGAGGTGCAGTGAGAAATGACTAGGGTAAAATGGATTGTGGTCAGGGTACTGAAGTGTATTCTCTGCCTTCTGACCGGGAGAAAACCGGATTGTGATGAGAAAGATTGACATGATTGTGATTCATTGTACAGCAACGAGGGCGGATAGTCCGCTCTCGCCTGCTGAACTGACCAGGATACACCGGAAACGGGGCTTCAAGTGCTGCGGTTATCATTACTATGTGCGCACGGACGGAGAAATCTGCACCATGCGTCCGGTGGAACGGGCCGGGGCGCATGCACGGGGTTACAACGAGCGGAGTATCGGCATCGCGTACGAAGGGGGACTGGATGAGCAGGGCCGCCCGGCAGATACGCGCACGGAGCTGCAGAAGCGTTCGCTGCGGATTCTGGTGAGGGTGCTGAAGGCGGATTTTCCGGGCATTACGCAGGTGGTGGGCCACCGCGACCTGAGTCCGGACCTGGACGGCGACGGGGTGGTGGAACCGGATGAGTGGACCAAGGCGTGTCCTTGCTTTGAGGTGAAACGGGAGCTTTGACTCCCGTTTTTTTTGTGTACGCCGGGAAGCGATTCTGTTGCAGATATGAAATAAAAATGTAACTTTGCAATAATATTCAATATTCAACCAAGATTATTTATGGAGAATCTGTATATCGTTATCCTGGCCTTTGTCTCGGCGGTGACGTTGGGCCGTATCATTATTCCGAACGTGTTGATTATTTCCATGCGGAAGCGTCTGTTCGACGTGCCCGATGAGCGGAAGGTGCACAAGCGTCCGGTACCCCGTCTGGGCGGAGTGACGTTTTTCCCGGTGATTCTTTTTTCAGTCTGTGTGTTTACGGCCTTGCGGCTGGTGCTAGGGCTCGGACCGCAGGAGAGGGAGGCGGAAACGCTGATGTCTGAATTCCTTTTCCTGATGGGCGGAATGACCTTATTATATATTATAGGTATCGGCGACGACCTGGTGAGGGTGCGCTATCGCCGGAAGTTCCTGGTGCAGATTATCTCGGCGGCCATGTTTCCGCTAGCGGGCTTGTACATCAACAATTTCTACGGGCTTTTCGGCATTTACCTCATTCCGGAGGCGGTGGGCATTCCGCTGACCATGCTGCTGGTGGTGTTCATCACCAATGCCATCAACCTGATTGACGGTATCGACGGACTGGCGTCGGGACTGAGCATGGTGGCACTGCTGGTGTTCGGGGTGCTGTTCGTGCATTTCCAGATGTGGAGCTATGCCATGCTGGCGTTCGTGACGGTGGGGGTGATCATCCCGTTCTTCTCGTACAACGTGTTCGGGAATGCCGACATGGGACGCAAGATTTTCATGGGGGATACGGGCAGCTTGACGCTGGGATTTATTCTGAGCTTTTTTGTCATCAAATACTGCATGTACGAGCCGGATATGCTGCTGAGGGTGAAGAGCAGTCCGGTGCTGGTATCGTTCAGCGTGCTGATGGTGCCGTGTCTGGACGTGGTGCGTGTGGTGCTGCGCCGTGCGCGCAACAGACGGCCGCTGTTCATGCCCGACAAGACGCATATTCATCACAAGTTTCTGGAGATGGGTTTCTCGCCCCGCAAGGCGATGGTGACTATCCAGCTGATGTCGGCCTGCTTCTGTGCGTTTACCATCACGGCCATACAGTATATGAACAATACGCTGGTGTTCGTGATTGACGTGCTGGCGTGGACGCTGCTTCACCAGTGGTTTAACCAGGTGATAAAGAAAAGAAGAATGAAATAATTGATAATGAAAAATGAAGAATGAATAGGGAAAAGTGAAATGCGGTGACTGTGCCGCTTTTACTTTTTAACTGTTCGCTTTTAACTCTATACACTCTAAATATTCTTTGATATTAAATAAAAGTTATATTTTGAAATAAATCTGATTTTTATTCCTTTTTTTATAACTTAAAAACGCTATCTTTGCAGAAGAATCTTTTAATTGATAAAATATGGGACTTGATCAAGTTATAGGGAAAAATATTAAGGCTTTTCGTGAGCATTTGAACTATACTCAGCAGGAAATCAGCGATTATTTGGGTATCAGTCAGCCGGCATACGTCAAATATGAGAAGGGGGAAACTGTCGTTCCTCTGGAGGCGATGGAGAAACTTGCCTCGCTGTATAATGTGGAGGAATATGACCTGATGGAAGAGAATGACCAGCTTTTCCAGACTTCTGTGGCATGTGCATACCGTAAGACGGGTAACGTGGGAGACCTTAGTCAAATCTCGCAGTTCCAGAAGATTGTAAAAAATTATATTCAGATGTGTGATGAGCTTGAAAAGTAAAGTTGAATTAGAATGTCTTGCCACTAGACTGCGGGAGGAAATGCATGTGACAACAAAAGACCCTGTGCGTATCCATCAAATATTAAAGGAGAAGCACATTCTTACGTGGTTTAAGAAGCTGGATAAAAATTTTTCGGGTATGGCTATCCGGATTAATGGAAACGGGGCCTCCGTAGATAAGTATTTCATGTTGATAAATACGGCTTTGCCTTATGCCAAGCAACGTTTTACTGCATGCCACGAGTTGTATCACTTGTTGTATCAGAAGGATTTCAAGGTATCGCAAAACAATGCGGGACTGTTTGATAAGAAAGAGGAGGAAGAGTATAATGCCGATGTGTTTGCGGCTTATCTTCTGCTTCCGGAAATGGGATTGAAAGAACTGGTTCCTGCTGTGGAACAACAAGTGGATAAAATAACTTTAGCTACTCTCCTGAAGGTGGAGCAGAATTTCCTTTGCTCAAGGGCTGCACTTCTGACGCGGTTGAAGGAGTTGAAATGGATCACTAAAAAAACATTCGACCTGTATAAGAATAATGTGGTTAATTCTGCCATTGAATACGGCTATAACACACAGTTATACTATCCGACCTATCAGACAGAACTGGTGGGTGATTATAATCTGAAAGCTCGTGAATTGTATGACATGGGGCGTATTTCCCAGGCGAAGTATTACTCTTTGTTGATGGATATGGAAATCAATGTTTCGCAAGAAGTATATGGGGAGGAATAAAGTAATATTAGTGGATGCCGATGTCATCTCTCATTTCATGGCTACCGGCTATATTGACAAGTTGACTGAAATTCTTCAGCCTCATGCAGTCATGATTGTGGAGAATGTGTACAAGGAAGCCGGTTATCATCCTACGCAGCCGGACAGGAAGCGGAAAATAGATGAGTGGATGGCACGATGCAGGGTGTGTAAAATCTCTTTTCCTTATGCCAATGAAAATATCCGACGGGAGTTTTTCCGGTTGAAAAAAGAGAGTCCGATGCTTGGGGAGGGTGAACGGGCTTGTATGTCGATGGCTCGTTTTGGACAGGAGGCCATTGCCAGTAGTAACTTCCGGGATGTGGCTCCTTATTGTATTGAGAATGGTATAGAGTATATCGGAACGTTGGATATTCTGACCATTGCGATGAATAAGGGGATTTTTACAAGTAAGGAATGTAATCAGTTTATAATGGATGCGAAAGCAAAAAACAAGGCCAGATTCCCGGTTGAGGATATTACTGATTATGAAGCTCCGGAATTTATCAGAACATTTTGATGGGGCGTTTTTGGAACATAAAAAAAGGGAATCTTCCCAGACTCCCAATCTTCATTAACCTTAAATCTAATACCATGAAAAACACAGTGCAAAGGTAAGGGTTTTATGTTATGTAACATATAAAATGCACAGAAAAATGCGCCTTGTTAACTTTATTTATATTTTGAAGCCCGAATGTTTCCTGTAAATTGACCGCGGGAACAGTCTGATTTTACTATTTTTCGGTTCCCATGCCGTAATTCCTTTCCCCGGGGGCTTGGTGGTTATTTTTTTATCATGTATCTTTGTCGTTAAAACCAAAAACATAGACAATAAAATGAGAAAACAGTTCGCTAGAGTAGTGCTGTGGTTGTTTCTGCTGGGAGGGCCGGCTGTGTATGCCCAAAGCGGAATGACCGACAGCCAGGTGATAGAATATGTACAGCAAGCACTTCAGCAGGGGAAAGACCAGCAGACCATTGCCATGGAACTGCTTTCAAAGGGGGCTACTCAGGAACAGTTGTTGCGCTTGAAGTCTCAGTATTCGGGCACTTCCACTTCGGGCTCTTCTTCTCAGGCGGGAGAAGGCGGTGCGGTACAGGACACCGGTACGAGGGCGCGGAAGACGACGGTGGCCAATGCGACTGACGGAGAGGCGGCCCTTGAAGGTGCGAATACAGACGAGATGAAGGAGACCATGAAGAAACGTCAGGAGCTGAAGGTGTCGACGGCCAGCGAGAATGACGTGTTCGGTCGCAATATTTTCAACATTGATAAACTTACTTTCCAGCCGAATCTGAACATGGCTACTCCGGAGAACTACCGGCTGGGACCGGGCGACGAGGTGATTGTCGACGTGTGGGGGGCCAGCCAGAATACCATGCGGCTGGAGATTTCGCCCGACGGCTACGTGAACATCGCGAATCTGGGTCCGGTATATCTGAACAACATGACCATTAAGGATGCCCGCCAGCTGCTGGAGCAGGAACTGGGCAAGATTTATGCGGATTCGGCCAATAACATACAGGTGACGCTGGGGAACATCCGCACCATCCAGGTGAACGTGATGGGAGAGGTGAGAGCGCCGGGTACGTATGCCCTGTCGTCGCTCTCGACGGTGTTTCATGCCTTGTATGCGTCGGGCGGGGTGAGCGACATCGGTAGCTTGCGTAACGTGCAGGTGGCCCGTGGCGGAAAGACGATTGCCCGGCTGGATGTGTACGAGTACATCATGAAGGGGCAGATTCAGGACGACATCCGCCTGCAGGACGGTGATGTGGTGATTGTGCCTACCTACGACGAACTGGTGAAGATTACGGGTAAGGTGAAACGCCCGATGTTCTATGAAATGAAGAACGGGGAGTCGGCCGCGACGTTGCTGAAGTATGCCGGCGGATTTTCTTCGGATGCTTATAAGAAGAGTATCAGGGTGTTACGAAAAGATGGAAAAGAATTTTCCGTAAAAACGGTGAACGATATAGACTATTCTGCGTTTAAATTAATAGACGGGGATGTGGTGACGGTGGATTCTATCCTGAACCGCTTCAACAACCGTCTGGAGGTGAAGGGCGCGGTGTATCATCCGGGTGTGTTCGAACTGAGCGGCTCGCTCAACACGGTGCGCCAGCTGGTGGAAAAGGCCGACGGACTGCTGGGGGATGCGTTTACGGGACGCGCGGTGCTGTATCGTGAACGGGAAAACCTGACGAAGGAGGTGCTGCCGGTGGACATCGAAGGGATTCTGAAGGGAACTTCGCCCGACATCGCCTTGCAGAAGAATGACATTTTGTATATTCCGAGTATCCACGACTTGCAGGACATGGGCAAGGTGACCATCAGCGGGGAGGTGAACAAGCCGGGAAGCTATACGTATGCCGACCACATGAGCCTGGAGGACCTGGTGATTACGGCGGGCGGACTGAAGGAGTCGGCTTCGCTGGTGCGCGTGGACGTGTCGCGGCGCATCCGTGACCCGAAAGGGACGACGGAACCGGACATGATCGGACAGAATTTCTCGTTCGGCCTGAAGGACGGCTTCGTGGTGGACGGCGAGGCGGGATTTGAACTGCAACCTTACGACCAGGTGTTCGTGCGCCGCAGCCCGAGCTACACCGAGCAGGTGAACGTGACGGTGGACGGCGAAGTGCTGTACCGGGGTGAGTATACGCTGAGTACGAAGAGCGAACGCCTGAGCAGCCTGATTCAGCGGGCCGGAGGGGTGAGCCGCTATGCGTATGTGCGGGGTGCCAAGTTGCGCCGCGTGGCCAACGAGGAGGAACTGCGCCGCATGGAAGATGTGGTGAAGATGGTGCGCCGGGAAATCGGTGAGACCCTGGCTACTTCGCTGGGACTGAAGGTGGACAGCACGTTCACGGTGGGTATTGACCTGGAAGCGGCGCTGGCCAACCCGGGCGGTGATGCCGACCTGGTGCTGCGCGAGGGCGATGTGCTGACGGTGCCGGAATACAACAATACGGTGAAGGTGAACGGAGCGGTGATGATGCCGAACACGGTGTCGTATGCCAAGGGCAAGAGCGTGAAGTACTACCTGAGCCAGGCGGGAGGCTACTCTGCCAACGCCAAGAAGAGCCAGAAGTTCATTATTTACATGAACGGACAGGTGGCCGAGGTGAAGGGCAGCGGAAAGAAACAGATTGAGCCGGGCTGCGAAATCGTGGTGCCGAACAAGACGAAGAAGTTCAATTTTGCCACTGTGGTATCGAATGCGACTTCGTTTGCTTCGCTGGCTACGATGCTGGCTTCACTGGCTACGATGATGAAATAACCTTTAATAAATCTATGAGTATATGAACATGAAACTGAGACTGATTGTCATGAACTTCCTGCAGTTTGCTGTGTGGGGGGCCTATCTTACTTCGATGGGTACGTACCTGGCAGGCGTGGGACTGGGTGGACATATCGGAATTTTTTACGCCATGCAGGGGATTGTGTCCCTGTTTATGCCGGCTGTGCTGGGTATCATTGCCGACCGCTGGGTTCCGGCGCAACGGTTGTTGGGGCTGAGCCATTTGCTGGCAGCCTTGTTTATGGGAGGAGCGGGCTACTATGCCATGACTACGGGACCGCAGGTGGAATTTGCACCGTTGTTCTCGTTCTACTCCGTGAGCGTGGCGTTCTACATGCCTACGCTGGCTTTGTCGAATTCGGTGGCCTATACGGCGCTGGATAAGGCGGGACTGGACACCATCAAGGCTTTTCCGCCGATACGTACGTTCGGCACCATCGGTTTCATCTGTTCCATGTGGCTGGTAGATTTGCTGGGATTCCAGTCGAACTATATGCAGTTCTTTACCTGTGCGGTGTGGGGCGTGGTGCTGGCTGTATATGCCCAGACGCTGCCGGAATGTCCGGTGAGCCGTGCGCAGGGAGGACGCAAGTCGCTGGTGGAGGCACTGGGACTGAAGGCGTTTCTGCTGTTCAAGAACCGCAAGATGGCGGTGTTCTTCATCTTCTCGATGCTGCTGGGTGTGTCGCTGCAGATTACGAACGGGTTTGCCAATCCGTTTATCACCAGCTTCAGCGCCATTCCGGAATATGCCGATACGTTTGGCGTGCAGCATGCCAACCTGCTGATTTCGCTCTCGCAAATCAGTGAAACGTGCTGTATCCTGCTGATTCCGTTCTTCCTGGGACGTTTCGGCATCAAGCGGGTGATGTTGATTGCCATGGTGGCATGGGTGCTCCGCTTCGGACTGTTCGGCCTGGGTGACCCGGGCAGCGGGGTGTGGATGTTCGTGCTGTCCATGCTGGTGTATGGTGTGGCATTCGACTTCTTCAACGTGTCGGGTTCGCTGTTTGTCGACCGGGAGACGGATCTGTCCATCCGCTCGAGCGCGCAGGGACTGTTCATTATCATGACCAACGGTATCGGTGCTACGGTGGGCACGCTGTGTGCGCAGGCGGTGGTGAACTGCTTTGTGGACTTCAACTCGCAGGCGCCGCAGGTGGAAGGCTGGAGCTACGCATGGTTCGTGTTTGCAGCTTATGCGCTGGTGGTGGCCGTAGTCTTTTCAGTGGTATTTAAATATAAGCATAATAGTAATAACAATTAAAATGAGATTTCACTATGGAATTCAAAGGAAACGAAGGACTGACAGAACTGAAAGTCAGCTACATTACAGAGATGATAAACCCGGTAGAACTGGTAAAGGACCTGACATTCGATGAGGTGCTGACGGATGCGGACAAAATGGATATGCTGATGGCAAACGGCTACAATTACAAGATGATGCTGGAAGAGAAGGAAGAGCCGCACCGTAAGTTCATGGCTATCATCAATGCCGACGAAGCAGACTTGCTGGACGTGTCGCTGGATGCGCCGGAGGCGGTGGACCTTTCGGTGCACTACCAGATGCTGAAGATGCTGAAGGAGCATTATGGGGCTACGGTGGAAAAGGCTGTGCTGTGGGGAAAGGAAGACCAGGTACCGCAGACCAGTGTCTATATGCGCAAGGCGGACGGCACGGTGGTGGAACTGACCGTGAAACTGGCCGATGCGCTGGTGCTCGCTACCCTGGGAGAGGCACCGTTCTATATCAGAACGGAGATGCTGGAAAACCGGGTGCCGGATTTTGCCAAGAAGTCTGTATCGCACTTGCAGGCGGCACTGTTGCGCGGATTGCCGATGTTTTACCTGGAGAAGGAGATGAAAAAGGCCATCCGTGAGGAAAACTACGAGTATGCAGAGCTGATTAAGCGCGAAATGCAGGCTCGTAAGGAGAGAGGGGAAACAGACGACAGTCTGGAAGAAGAAGCTAACGAAAAGGAATAAGTCTATGCACGTGTTTTATGCACCGGATATTGCGCAGACCATGGAGCTGCCGGAGGAAGAGGCCGGACACTGTCTGCGGGTGTTGCGCCTGGGAGTGGGCGAGGAGATTACCCTGACCGACGGGAAAGGCTGCTTCTATCGGGCGGTCATTTCGGCTGCCACGCAGAAACGCTGTGTGGTGAAGGTGGTGGAGAAAACGGAGCAGGAGCCTTTCTGGAAAGGGCATCTGCACCTGGCACTGGCACCTACCAAGAACATGGACCGCATGGAATGGCTGGCGGAAAAGGCCACGGAAATCGGTTTCGACGAGCTGACTTTCCTGAACTGCCGTTTTTCGGAACGGAAGGTCATCAAGACGGAACGGGTGGAGAAAATCGTGGTGTCGGCCGTAAAGCAGTCGCTCAAGGCGCGCAAGCCGGTGGTAAACGAGATGACGGATTTCCGCCGCTTCATGGAGCGGGAATTTACGGGGCAGAAGTTCATTGCGCACTGTTATGAGGGGGAAAAGCCCCTTCTGCGCGATGTGCTCCGTAAGGATGAGGATGCCGTGGTGCTGATTGGTCCGGAGGGGGACTTTAGTCCGGAGGAAGTGGCACTGGCGGCTGAAAAAGGTTTTCAGGCCGTGAGCCTGGGCAAGTCGCGTCTGCGTACGGAGACGGCGGCGCTGGTGGCCGTACACCTGATGAACCTGACACACGCGGAATGAAGGTGATGTGTAACTTTTAAATAAATGATTATGAAAAAGACATGGAAATGGATGGGAAGCCTGGCACTGGGTATGGCTTTCCTGTTGTCTGCCTGCGGGGAAGACAATGCGTACACCAATGCATTGCCGAAAGATGCGGCTGCTGTATTCTCGTTCGACCTGATGGATATGGCACAGAAGTGTGACCTGAACGATCAGGCAAAGCAGTCGATGGGGCAGATGATGAAATCGAGCCTGAAGGGCAATGCGGATGCCCTGGTGGACAAACTGATGGAGAATCCGGAGGAAAGCGGACTGAAACTGACCGACCGGGTGTATTTCTTTGGGGCTTCTCAGATGCAAATGGGCGGTGTGCTGGTGCGCATGGCCGACAAGGGAAAACTGGAAGATTTGATGGCCATGCTTCAGGAGCAGAAGGCGTGTGAGGCTCCTGCCGACGGCGACGGCTGCCGCTGGACCGTGGGTGGCGGCGGACTGATGGCCTGGACGGACGATGCGTTCATGATGCTGGCGGGCAACGGCAACCCGAAGGACTTGCAGCATCAGGCTTCGATGTGGCTGCGCCAGAAGAAAGGGGAGGGCTATTCGGGCACTCCGGAATTCAAGAAATTAGAGGATGCCGACGAGGATGTGGCAATGGTGACTGCACTGGATGCCATGCCGAAGAGTTATTGGGGACCGATGACCATGGGACTGCCGGCTGACTTGAACCTGAATGATTTGAAACTGTTTACTACGCTCGACTTTGAAGAAGGAAAAGCCGTGGTGGAAGTGGAAGCGCTGCTGGGTGGCAAGTTCAAGGAGTTGCTGCAAAAGCAGGCGGAAGTGAGCGGTGAACTGGACGGTACGTACCTGAAGACGTTCCCGGCCAATACGGTGTGCTGGATGGCTGCCAACGTGAACGGTGAGAAGGCGTACGAACTGCTGCGCGAGAACCCGACGGTGCGTCAGGAGCTGGACAACTCGATGATGCCGCTCGACTTTGAGGCTATCTTCAAGGCGGTGAAGGGTGACGTGGCAGTGGCCATGCCGGAAATGTCGATGAAGCCGGGCTTCATCCTGTATGCCGACGTGACGAACAGTGACTTTATGCGCACGTTTGAGGACTTGAAACCGATGCTGGCCATGACAAACGGACAGATGCGCCTGGTAAACAAGGGCGAGAATGCTTATCAGTTTGTGGCTGCCAACGGTGCCATGCTGGGCATGGGCCGCGGACCGGTGTCTTTCTGGCTGGGCGTGAAAGATGACCGCTTCTACCTGACGAATCAGGAAGACCTGATTGGTCGTGAGGTGAAGGGACTGTCGCTGAAAGACTGTGACTGGGCCAAGGACGTGAAGGACAAGCATTTCTACCTGAACGTAAACTTCCAGGCTCTGGCTGCCGTGCTTCCGCAGGTGCCATACGTGAGCATGCTGGACTACCTGAGCGTGGAATCGGATGAACCGACCAAGGCGCGCATGGTGTTGCAGCTGAAGAACCGCAAGGAGAATGCGCTGAAGCAGCTGGTACAGATAGTTAATAATTAATAGTGAATAATGAATAATGAATAACGAAGAGCATTCACTCGTTTTTCATTGTTCATTATTAATTATTCATTGAATGAAATGAACACAATAGAATTACAGCAAACCCTGCCGGAGGTATTCGCCGGACGCGACGGAATCGTGTCCGACGTGTGGCACCGGCAGGTGGCTTTCCAGAAGGGAAAGATGTATCTGATTGAAGCGGCGTCGGGCACAGGCAAGTCGTCGCTTTGCAGTTTTATTTACGGGTACCGTACGGACTACCAGGGGATTATCACCTTCGACGGGGAGAATGTGCGGAAACTCACGGTGAAGCAGTGGACCGACATCCGCAAGCGTTCGCTGAGCATGCTGTTTCAGGAGCTCCGCCTGTTCGGGGAACTGACGGCATGGGAGAACGTGCAGCTGAAGAACGGGCTGACGGGCTTCTGCCGCAAGCAGCAGGTGAAGGACTGGTTTGAGCAGCTGGGCATCGCCGACAAGTGGGACGTGAAAGTGGGCAAGATGTCGTACGGACAGCAGCAGCGTGTGGCTTTCGTGCGGATGCTGTGTCAGCCGGCCGACTTTTTCTTCCTGGATGAGCCGGTGAGCCACCTGGACGACGGCAACGGGCAGATTATGGCACGCATCCTGAAGGAGGAAGCGGTCCGCCAGGGAGCAGGAGTGATTGTGACGTCCATCGGCAAGCACCTGCCGCTGGAGTATGACAGGGTGCTGAGTTTGTAAGGGATTAAAACGAAGACGGATATGATCTGGAAATTATTGAGACAGCACATCAGTGTGGCGCAGCTGGCGGGATTTTTCCTGGCCAACCTGTGCGGTATGGTCATCGTGCTGCTGAGTATACAGTTTTATAAGGACGTGTTGCCGGTGTTTACGCAGGGCGACAGTTTCATGAAGAAGGACTACGTGATTGTGAGCAAGCAGGTGAGCACGCTGGGCAGCCTGGTGGGCAAGGGTGGTACGTTCTCGCGTGCCGACATAGCCGACATGGAGTCGCAGCCGTTTGCCAAGCGGACGGGGGCGTTCACTCCGGCGCAGTTTCAGGTGTCGGCCGGCATGGGCATGGCGGGCATGCAGCTCTCTACGGCCATGTTCTTTGAGTCGGTGCCCGATGAGTTTGTCGACGTGCGGCTGGAAGGCTGGACGTATCGCGAGGGGCAGACCGAAATCCCTATTATCATTCCGCGCAACTACCTGAACCTGTATAATTTCGGTTTTGCACAGAGCCGCAACCTGCCGCAGCTCTCGGAGGGCGTGATGGGGATGATGACGCTGGACGTGCGACTGAGCGGACGGGGACGGACGGAGCGCATGAAGGGACGTATCGTGGGTTTCTCCAACCGGCTGAACACGATTCTGGTGCCACAGGCGTTCATGGACTGGGCCAACGCGACGCTGGGTGACGGCGGTGAGACGGCTCCCTCACGACTGATTGTGGAAGTGGACAATCCGGCGGACGACCGCATTGCGAAGTATTTCAAGCAGAAAGGCTATGAGACGGAAGGCGACAAGCTGGATGCGGGAAAGACGACGTGGTTCCTGAAGATGGTGGTAGGCATCGTGCTCACGGTGGGCCTGATTATCAGTGTGCTGTCGTTCTACCTGCTGATGCTGAGCATCTACCTGCTGTTGCAGAAGAACACGAAGAAGCTGGAGAACCTGCTGATGATAGGCTTCAGTCCGGCAGCGGTGGCGCGTCCGTATCAGGTGCTCACGGTGGTGCTGAACGCGGCAGTGGCAGCCATGGGCGTGCTGCTGGTGTGCGTGGCCCGGGGAGCGTATCTGGACATGCTGCAGCGGATGGTGCCCGATTTTCAGGGAGGCAGCCTGCTGCCGGCGCTGCTGACGGCCGGAGGACTTTTCCTGCTGGTATCGGTGCTGAATGTGCTGGCCGTGCGGCGGAAGGTGGAATCGATCTGGAGAAAGAAATAGTATAAGCATTATATATTATCTGTAAAACCAAATGAAAATGAAGAAACTAAAGAATGTATGGCTCTTTTTGAGCTTTATCCTGATGGTGGCTGGAATGGCCAGCTGTAGTACGGAAGACCCGACGGGTGTGGAAGTGTCGAGAAAAGACATTATCGGTACGTGGAAAGTGACGGCGAATGACTGGACTAACTCGGAAGAAGAGTCGAACCGGAATGACCATGTGGGACAGACGCTCTCGGTAAGAAGTGACGGTACGGCTTCGTTCCGTGGCGAGTCGTTCAACTGGACGCTGAGCAAGGGAGTGCTGACGCTGTCGGACAACCGTGGCCGCAACATACGGGTGGTGATTCTGTCGTACACGGAGGAGGAGATTCAAGCTTCGTACGACTGTACGTTTGAATCGGAAATGTACACTGAGGAAGGCAATTACACCTTCAAGCGCGTGTAACGAGACATATTATTACAAGAAGAGCCACAGCAATGTGGCTTTTTTTGTAGGTGTGGCCGTACACACGCCCTGAATCTTTAAATATTTGTTTAGATATCCGGTTTCCGTGTAAACAAGTGTAAAACCATTTGTCCGATATCTCTTGATTTATGTCTATTATTAGGGGAATCAGTCTAAAAAATGTTACATGGAGTTACATATATGAGAGTTTATTCAGTACATTTGCGTTACAGAAATGGTCAAACTTTAAACAAATACCCGGGACGTTTGTTTAATAGGTAAGAACCATGGATGATTCATTCTTTTAAATTAAAATAATTGCTTATGTCAAAAATCGTTGGACACATTTCGCAGGTAATCGGTCCGGTGGTCGATGTGTACTTCAAGTTTGAAGAAGGACAAGACGTGGAACACGCCTTGCCGAAGATCCACGATGCCATGACGATTGCCCGTAACGACGGGCGTACGCTGGTGATTGAAGTGCAGCAGCATATCGGTGAAGACACGGTACGCTGCGTGGCCATGGACAGTACGGACGGGTTGAAGCGCGGAATGGAAGTCGTTCCTGCAGGGCATCCGATTTCGATGCCTATCGGAAACCAGATCAAGGGCCGTGTGATGAATGTGGTAGGTGATACCATTGACGGTATGAAAGAACTGGACAAGACGGACGGATTTCCTATTCACCGTGAACCTCCGAAATTCGAAGACCTGGCCACTACCCAGGAAGTATTGTTTACCGGTATCAAGGTGATTGACCTGCTGGAACCTTACCTGAAGGGTGGTAAAATCGGTCTGTTTGGTGGGGCGGGTGTTGGAAAAACCGTGCTCATCAAAGAGTTAATCAATAACATTGCCAAGAAACACAATGGTTTCTCCGTGTTTGCAGGAGTGGGTGAGCGTACCCGTGAAGGTAACGACCTGCTGAGAGAAATGATTGAATCAGGCGTAATCCGCTACGGTGACGAATTCCTCAAGAGCATGGAGGAAGGAAACTGGGACCTTTCGAAGGTGGATTACAACGAAGTGGAAAAATCGCAGGTAGCCATGGTGTTCGGACAGATGAACGAGCCTCCCGGTGCCCGTCAGTCAGTAGCCTTGTCTGGTCTGACACTGGCCGAGTCTTTCCGTGACCGCCAGACGGGCGACAACGGTCCGCGCGATATCCTGTTCTTTATCGACAACATCTTCCGTTTTACGCAGGCAGGTTCTGAGGTTTCAGCCTTGCTGGGACGTATGCCTTCGGCAGTAGGTTACCAGCCTACACTGGCTACGGAAATGGGACAGATGCAGGAACGTATCACTTCTACGAAGAACGGCTCCATTACTTCCGTGCAGGCGGTGTACGTGCCGGCCGATGACTTGACCGACCCTGCTCCGGCTACTACCTTTACGCACCTGGATGCCACTACGGTGTTGAGCCGTAAGATTACCGAGCTGGGTATCTATCCGGCTGTAGACCCGCTGGATTCTACGTCGCGTATCCTCGACCCGCTGATTGTGGGCAAGGAGCACTACGAAACCGCTCAGCGCGTGAAACAGATTCTGCAGCGCAACAAGGAACTTCAGGATATTATCTCTATCTTAGGTATGGATGAACTTTCGGATGAAGACCGTCTGACGGTGAACCGTGCCCGCCGCGTGCAGCGATTCCTTTCGCAGCCGTTTGCCGTGGCCGAGCAGTTTACGGGTGTGCCGGGCGTGATGGTTTCCATAGAAGACACCATCAAGGGATTCAAGATGATTCTGGACGGCGAGGTAGACTATCTGCCTGAACAGGCTTTCCTGAACGTGGGTACCATTGAGGACGCCATAGAGAAGGGTAAGAAGCTGATGGAAGCGGCTAAGAGTTAATAATTAATAGTTAAAAGTTAAAAGCTGATAGCTTAATATGAAAGAACTTCATCTGGTTATCGTTTCACCCGAAAAGCTGGTTTACGAAGGAAAAGTGAGCCAGGCTACCTTTCCGGGAAGCGCAGGAAAATTTCAGGTCATGGCCGACCATGCCCCGCTGATTTCCACGCTCTCGGCCGGGGAAGTGAAATACGTGGCCGGACAGGAAACGCAATCCCTGCAAATCAAGGGGGGATTCGTGGAAGTCAAGGAGAATCAGATTTCAGTCTGTGTGGAACTCTGAGAGGAGCGAAGCAGGCGATGAACCGAATATGTTTTTGGCGGCTTTCCGGATGAAAAACCGCACGATACTATGTTTTTGTTGACCGTTAAGAAGAAATTTATAAAAGAACTGACCGTGATTGGAATCGTGCTGACGACGCTCGTCGCCGTGGTATATCATCTGTTCATTCCCGACAGGTATTTCCTGTGGTTTCCGGCCATTCCGATATTCTTCTATCTTTTCGGCCTGTTGTACATAGAAATGTTCGCGTTCAACTATCGCGTGGGGCTGGAACGGATTGCGATGACGTATCTGGTGTGCAAGGTACTGAAATTCATTGTCAGTGCCATGCTGCTGATGTTCTACGGATTTGTGATAGGACATGAAGTGGTGGCGTTCATGCTGACCTTCATCTTCTTCTACTTTGCGTTTCTGATATTCGAAACCCGTTTTTTCCTTCTTTTTGAAGCGAAACTCAAACTAAGAAAAAAAGCTAATGATGAAAAAATTACGGTACATAATCATCACGCTGTTACTGCTGATGGCGGTTCCGGCTGCGCTGACGAAGGCACAGGCCGCTGAGGGGGACATCGACGTGAACGAACTGGTGTTCGGACACATTGGCGATGCCTACCAGTGGCACATTGCGAAGTTTGGCGATACGGAGGTAAGCATTCCGCTGCCGGTGATCGTGAAAAGCAGTACGGGCTGGCATGTGTTCTCGTCTGCCCGGCTGGAGGAAGGTCCTTATGAGGGTCTGTACGTGGCCGAGGGCGGTGCCTACGACGGCAAGATCGTGGAACGCAATGCGGCCGGCGAGGAGGTGCGTCCGCTGGACATCTCCATCACGAAGAATGTGCTGGGCTTGTTTATCAACAGTGCGGTGCTGCTGGTCATCATGATGAGCTGCGTGCGCTGGTACAAGAAACATCCGCTGGAAGACGGGGCACCCAAGGGGGGCGTCGGCATGATTGAGGCCACGGTGCTTTCTATCTACAACGACGTGATTAAGGGCTGCATCGGCGAGAATTACCGCCGCTACGCACCTTATCTGCTCACGGCGTTCTTCTTCATTCTGGTGAACAACCTGATGGGGCTGATTCCTATCTTCCCCGGAGGTGCTAACGTGACGGGTAACATTGCCATTACCTTGGTGCTGGCCTTGTGCACGTTCATCATGACTAATGTGTATGGTACGAAGGCGTACTGGAAAGAAATTTTCTGGCCCGATGTGCCTACGTGGTTGAAGGTACCGATACCGATGATGCCGTTGATTGAATTCTTCGGTATTTTTACCAAACCGTTTGCACTGATGATCCGTTTGTTTGCCAACATCATGGCAGGACATGCGGCCGTGCTCAGTCTGATTGCCATTATCTTCATTACGGTGAAGTCGGGTCCGGTAATCAACGGCTCGATGACGGTGGTGTCGGTGGCATTCAGCATTTTCATGGATGCGCTGGAAATTCTGGTGGCATTCATCCAGGCATACGTCTTCACGATGCTGTCGGCTGTGTTTATCGGTCTGTCGCAGGTGAAGGAACATGCCGAAAAATAATTGATTCAAAAAAAATTAAAGTATAACCTTTTAAAACAAGAAAATTATGTTATTGTCAGTTTTATTGCAGGCAGCTGCAGGTGTAGGTATTAGTAAGTTGGGCGCCGCTATCGGTGCTGGTATTGCAGTTTTAGGTGCCGGTATGGGTATCGGTAAGATTGGTAGCTCGGCTATGGAAGCTATTGCACGCCAGCCGGAAGCTTCAGGCGACTTGCGTATGAACATGATTATCGCTGCTGCGCTGGTAGAAGGTGTGGCACTGATTGCTATCGTGGTTTGTTTGTTGACTTTGTTCTTGTAAAAAAATAAAACAATAAGTTATGGGATTATTAACTCCGGATCCGGGGCTGCTGTTCTGGATGGTCATCACCTTCGGAGTCGTGTTCTTCGTCTTGGCGAAATACGGCTTCCCGGTGATACTGAAGATGGTGGAGGACCGGAAAGCATACATTGACAATTCGCTCAAGGCGGCGCGCGAGGCCAACGAACAGCTGGCCAACGTGAAGGTGGAGGGGGAGAAACTCCTGGCACAGGCACGTGAAGAACAGCACCGCATTCTGAGTGAGGCTGCTGCTACGCGCGACCGCATCATCAAGGACGCTCAGGAGAAGGCCTTCGCCGAAGGCAACCGCCTGATGGAGGAGATGAAGAAGCAGATTGAAACGGAAAAGGAAAGTGCCATCCGTGACATCCGCCGCCAGGTAGCCGTGTTGTCAGTGGGCATCGCAGAGAAGATTATGCGCAACAAGCTGGCCGATGAAAAGGAACAGGCTGCGCTGATTGACCGTCTGCTGGATGAAATGATTGAAACTTCTAAAAAATAACGTGTCATGAATACAGGAGTCGTTTCAAGACGTTTCGCGAAGGCACTGCTGGCATACGCGAAGGGTGAAGGGCTGGAAGACAAGGTGTACAAAGAGGTGAAGACACTGGCTGCACACTTTGCCGAGGTGCCCGCCCTGCGGCGTGCCGTGGAAAATCCGGTGCTGGAGAGAAGCAAGAAGCTGGAGCTGCTTTGCGAGGCTTCGGGTGGAAAGGACGTAAGCCAGGTGATGACGCGTTTTCTCTGCCTGGTGCTGGAAGACAGAAGGGAGAAGTTCTTGCAGTTCATGATGTGGTCGTACATCGATCTGTATCAGGAAGACAAGCACATCCTCATCGGAAAGCTTACCACTGCCGTCAGTTCGCCCAAGCTTGTGGCACACTTGCAGAAACTGGCTGCCGAGAAGACGCACGGTGAGGTGATTCTGGAAGAGAAGGTGGACAAAAGCCTGATCGGAGGATACATCATCGAACTGGGTGGCTTCCGCCTGGACTCCAGTGTGGCGAACCAGTTGAAGCGCGTGAAACAGCAGTTTATCGCGAAAAACAGGAGAATAGTGTAAGGAGTTAAAAAGTAAAAGTTAAAAGGTAAAAAGCTAACTTTTAGCCACACTTGCTCTCGTCTCTCGTTTTTAACTATTAACTTTTAATTATTAATTAAAGATTGCTATGCCAGAAAATACAATAAAACCCAGCGAAGTTTCAGAGGTGTTGCTCCAACAGTTGAAGGGGATTGACAACTCGCTGAAATTCGACGAAGTGGGTACCGTGCTTCAGGTGAGCGACGGTGTGGCCCGTATTTACGGTTTGCGTAATGCGGAAGCCAACGAGTTGCTGCAGTTTGAAAACGGTATCATGGGAACGGTGATGAATCTGGAGGAGGACAACGTGGGAGCAGTGCTTCTGGGTCCGACCGACCAGATTAAGGAGGGGATGATTGTGAAGCGTACGAAGCACATTGCTTCCATCAACGTGGGAGAATCGATGCTGGGACGTGTAATCGACCCTCTGGGTGTGCCCTTGGACGGGCGCGGCGAAATTGGCGGAGAGCTGTGCGAGATGCCGCTGGAGCGTAAGGCACCGGGGGTTATCTTCCGTCAGCCGGTAACGGAACCGCTGCAGACGGGACTGAAGGCTATCGATGCCATGATTCCTATCGGCCGCGGACAGCGTGAGTTGATTATCGGTGACCGTCAGACAGGTAAGACGGCCATTGCCATCGATACCATCATCAACCAGCGTGCCAATTACGAGGCAGGAAATCCGGTGTACTGTATCTACGTGGCTATCGGTCAGAAAGGTTCTACCGTGGCCAGCATCGTGAGTGCACTGCGTGAGAAGGGTGCGATGGACTATACCATCGTGGTGGCTGCTACGGCTTCCGACCCGGCTGCCATGCAGTATTTCGCTCCGTTTGCAGGAGCTGCTATCGGTGAGTACTTCCGTGACACCGGCCGTCATGCACTGGTGGTGTACGATGACTTGTCAAAACAGGCTGTGGCCTACCGTGAAGTATCACTGATTCTGCGTCGTCCGTCAGGACGTGAGGCTTATCCGGGTGATATCTTCTACCTGCACTCTCGTCTGCTGGAACGTGCGGCGAAGATTATCAACCAGCAGGAAGTGGCCGAACAGATGAACGACCTGCCAGCCAGCCTGAAGGGCAAGGTAAAGGCCGGAGGTTCACTGACCGCCCTGCCGATTATCGAAACACAGGCCGGCGACGTGTCTGCCTATATTCCGACCAACGTGATTTCCATTACCGACGGTCAGATCTTCCTGGAAACTGACTTGTTCAACCAGGGATTCCGTCCGGCTATCAACGTGGGTATCTCCGTATCGCGTGTAGGTGGTAGCGCCCAGATAAAGAGTATGAAGAAAGTGGCCGGTACGCTGAAGATTGACCAGGCACAGTATCGTGAGCTGGAGGCCTTCTCGAAGTTCAGCAGCGACATGGACTCTGTGACTGCCATGGCCATCGACCGTGGACGTAAGAACAACCAGCTGCTGATTCAGCCGCAGTACTCACCGATGCCGGTAGGCGAACAGGTGGCTATTCTGTATTGTGGTACACACGGACTGATGCGCGACATTCCTATTTCGAAGGTACGTGCCTTCCAGGATGCGTTCTTGACTTACCTGCGTGCCAACCATCAGAAAGATGTGCTCGACGTGCTGGCTTCCGGAAAGATTACCGACGAAATTACGTCGCTCATTGAAAAAGTGGCCGCAGACGCAGCCGGACAATTTAAAGCATAAATCCCATGGCATCACTGAAAGAAGTTAAAGGAAGAATCAACTCAATCCACGGCACGCTGAAGATTACTTCGGCGATGAAGATGGTGGCGTCTTCCAAGCTGCACAAGGCGCAGGAGGCCATTGAAAATATGCTTCCCTATGAACGCCGGTTGCACCGCATGCTCAGTAATTTCCTGGGCGCGGAGCTGAGCGTGGAATCGCCTTTTGCAGTGAAACGTGAAGTGAAGAAAGTGGCCGTGGTGGTGTTTGCTTCGAACAGCAGTCTGTGCGGCGGATTCAATGCCAATGTAATCCGTCACCTGAACGAGGTGGTGGCAGAGTATGAGCCGAAGGTGGGCCGTGAGAACATCCTGATTTATCCGGTGGGCCGTAAGGTGGCCGATGCGGTGAAGAAGATGGAGGGACTGACGGCGGCCGGCGATTATCAGCACATGAGCGGAAAACCGAACTATCAGGAGGCGGCTGACCTGGCTGCCGAGCTGATGACACGGTTTGCCAGCGGTGAGATTCAGCAGGTGGAGCTGCTCTACAACCACTTCAAGTCGACCTCTTCGCAGGTATTGACGCGGGAAACTTACTTGCCGCTCGACCTGAGTGCCGGTCATGCGGACGAGAAGGGAGAGGAGCAGGAAACCATGCAGGCCGATTACCTCATCGAGCCGTCGCCGGAACAGGTGATGGAGGAGCTGCTGCCCAAGGTGCTCCGCATGAAGATGTACACCGTGCTGCTTGACTCCACGGCTTCGGAACATGCCGCGCGCACCATGGCTATGCAGATTGCCACGGACAATGCAAACGACCTGATTCAGGAACTGACCTTGATTTACAACAAGAGCCGCCAGCAGGCGATTACCAACGAGTTGCTGGACATCGTGGGCGGCAGCATGAGCTGACCCCACGGGCGGAACTCTTGTGTTCATTGCATAAAAAAACGTATCGCTGTCTCACGGCAGGATACGTTTTTTTTTGAACGAATAAACTAAAAAATTAATTATCTTAAAAAAGAAAACATGAAATTCTTTGGTGATTTATTTCTATAACAAACAGATTTCGTGTTTTGTTCGCTTTATCTGTCGGTTTTTCTTACTGATTTTTTTTAATAACTATAGAAGCATACTGCCGCACCGTCGAGCAGGCATTCCATTCGTCCTTCTCCCAGGCGGATATTGTCCATGTAGGAGTAGTCGCCTCGGCCGTAGTTCAGCCGGATGCTGGTGTAGAAAGCGTCGTACCAGTCCCACGTGAAGGTGTAGGTATATTCCTCCCAACGTCCGCGGGCATCCTGAATGCGGATAAAGTCTTCACCGGTTCCGTTGGTATAGAAGCGCAGCACCTGAAAGTGATGCAAGCCGTAGTCGTCGTACCAGTCGTCCTGCCAGTCGTAGCTGCAGAGATACGCTGTGCGTTCACGATATTCCAGGGTGTTGTTTCCCAGTTCCATTTCCACGTTACACGACGGGAAGGCGAGTGTCAGTGCGACCAGCATCGCCATATATATGAATTTTCTTACCCTTGTTCTCATAACTCTTTGTGTGTTTGTTTTCCTCTATGTGACAAAGGTATCCGAAAAAAATCATACAAACAAATGATTTTTCCTATTCCTGTGGGGGAATTTCCCTATCGGAGGTAGGGATTGGCGCATAAAAAAGCCCTGCAGCCGGTGGAAAAGTTTCCGGTGCAGGGCGCTATGGAGATGTATTATTGTGCCTGGTCAGGCTTTCTGAAGCAGGACAGCCAGCGCATCGCGCCAGTCTTCGCCGTTATGCGGGCAGTAGGTCTGGAAACCCAGTTCGTGGGCTGCCTTTACATTGCCGGCCCCGTCGTCAATGAAGAGCGATTCTGACGGAAGAATGTCGGCATCGGCTATCAGGAAGTCGAAAATCTGCCGGTCGGGCTTGGTCACTCCAATCTGGTAGGAGAGGTACAGCTTGTCAAAATAGTCGGTGAGCGGTTTCCCCTTTGAGGAGAATGCCGGACTGCAGGCCCAGTCCATCACGTAAGGATTGGTGTTGCTCAGCACGAAGAGCTTGTAGCGTTTGCGCAGCTCCTTCAGGCAGTCGAGCAGGCGTTCGTCCAGTCCGGTGAAATAGCCCAGCCATGCCTGGCGCGTCTCCTCCCAGCTGGGTGTGCGTCCGCCGCACAATTGTCCCAGTTTTTCCTGGAACTCATCGGGGGTAATTTTTCCTTCTTCCAGTTCCTGGAAAATTCCCGTCTGGTGATATTTGTCCAGGCGCTGGTCGGCATCAGCCACTCCTAACTGGCGGAACGCTTCCACCGCCTGTTCGCGGCTGATAGGGGCGATGACCCCTCCGAAATCAAAAATCAGGTTTTTTATCATATATTGTTTTTATTTTCTCAGCATCAGGTTCTTGAACGGGGCAGGATAGGGAGTCTCGAATTCCATCCGTTCGCCCGTAAGCGGGTGGTAGAAGCACAGCTTGAAGGCGTGGAGTGCCAGACGTCCGAGCGGGTCGGTTTCGCAGCCGTAACGTGCATCGCCCACCACCGGATGACCGAGCGACTGCATGTGTACGCGAATCTGGTTCTTGCGTCCCGTTTCCAGTTGCAGCTCCATGAGCGAATAGCCGTTGGCCCGCTTGATGGTGCGGTAGTGCGTGATGGAGAGCTTGCCTCCGTCGTCTACCGGCGAGGAGCTGACGTACAGCTTGCGGTCGGTGAGCCAGGAGCGTACGGTGCCCTGGTCTTTCTCCATGTCGCCCATGACGATGGACACGTAGCGGCGGTCGTACACGATGTCGTGCCAGTTGTCGCGGAGCGTGTGCTGCGTCTTCTCATCCTTGGCATACATCATGATGCCCGAGGTTTCGCGGTCCAGACGGTGTACCACGAAGATGCGGTTGTTGCGGTGCGTGCGCTTCACGTACTCATTCAGAATGTGCTGTGCGGTGCGTTCCTTCTGGTGGTCGGTAGCCACGGACAGCAGTCCTTCCTTCTTCTCCACCACGATGAGATAGGCATCCTCGTAGAGAATCTTCAGCATGGGGTGGCGGAACTCGTGCTTGTTCTTTTCACGGCTCACCTGCACCTTCATGCCCGGCTTCAGGGGAAAGTTGTACTGCGTCTGGATGTTGTTGTCTACCAGCACCACGCGGTTGGCCAGCAAGGCTTTTACGCGCGTACGGCTGATGCCGTCCATCTTCTTCATAAGGAACTCCATCAGTTCCGCCGGTTCATTGACCGGATAGATTGTATATTTGGCAGCGGCACGCGGGATAGGGCGTCGGCCGTTGTTGCCAGAGTTGTTTCTTGCCACTTTGTTGCGTCAGTTAAAAGTTAGAAGATAGGGGAGAGTGTTTAGCGTCTTTCCAGTTGCACGACATTTTCCACGTGATGCGTGTGAGGGAACATGTCGACAGGCTGTACGGCAGTCACCTTGTACTTGCCGTCGAGCAGCTGGAGGTCGCGTGCCTGTGTGGCCGGGTTGCAGCTCACGTAGACGATGCGTTTCGGCTCGGCAGCCAGAATCACGTCGATCACGTCATTGTGCATACCAGCGCGGGGAGGGTCGGTGATGATGACATCCGGACGTCCGTGTTCCGCAATGAAGTCGTTGGTAAGGATGTCCTTCATGTCGCCCGCATAGAACAGCGTGTTGTCGATGCCGTTCAGGGCCGAGTTCACCTTGGCATCCTCGATGGCTTCGGGCACATATTCGATGCCCACCACCTTGCGTGCCTGGCGTGCCACGAAGTTGGCGATGGTACCTGTACCCGTGTAGAGGTCGTACACCAGCTCGTTGCCCGTAAGTCCGGCAAACTCGCGTGCCACCTTATATAAATTATAGGCCTGTTCGGAGTTCGTCTGATAGAACGATTTCGGTCCCACCTTGAAGCGCAGTCCCTCCATCTCTTCGAAGATGTGGTCGTTGCCCTTGAACACCTCCACGTCGAGGTCGCCGATGGTGTCGTTACACTTGTTGTTGATGACATACATGAGCGAAGTAATCTGCGGGAAGCTGTCGGCCATGAACTGCAGAATTTCTTCCATCTTGCGGCGGCCTTCGTCGTCGGTCACCTTGCACTGCAGCACCACCATCAGTTCGCCCGTAGACGAGGTACGGATCATGATGTTACGAAGAAGTCCTTCCTGCGTGCGCAAGTCGAAGAACGGGAAGTTGTGCGCGTAGGCATAGTCGCGTACGGCATTGCGGATCTGGTTGGAAATGTCGTCCTGCAACCAGCACTTGTCGATGGCCAGCACTTTGTCGAACGCCCCCGGAATATGGAATCCCACGGCATTCATCTGGTCGTACTTCACATCCTGCTTCACCTCCTCTTCCGTAAGCCAGCGTTTGTTGGAGAATGTAAACTCCAGCTTGTTACGGTAAAAGCGGGTCTTTTCCGAGCCTAAGATAGGACGGATTTCCGGCAGTTCCACCTTCCCGATGCGGGTAAGGTTGTCGAACACTTGTTTCTGCTTGTACTTGAGCTGTTCCTCGTAAGAAAGACATTGCCATTTGCATCCTCCGCACACTCCGAAGTGACTGCAGAACGGCTCCGTGCGCAGGGGTGATTTCTCATGGAACTTTACCGCCACCGCTTCGGCGTAATGGTCCTTCTTGCGCTTCACCTGTAAATCGACTACGTCGCCCGGCACTACATACGGGACAAATATTACCAACTCGTTCACTTTAGCCACGGCTTTTCCTTCTGCGGCTACGTCTGTTATCGTTACCTTCTCCAGTAAAGGCAGTTCTTTTTTCTTTCTTGCCACGTTCTTTTCAATAAAACCAATTTGGGAGCAAATTTATACATTTTTCCTGACATTCTTCCATGTTTTTCGAAGAAGTTCATTTTGCAAACTCTATGTTGCAAAATATGTCGAAAAATATCTTCACAAAATTTGGGATTCAATAAAATATATATAGATTTGCCAGCGGTTGACCAACGAAAAACATTATTGAACCTTATCAAATATAAGAAAACATGGAAAAGAAAAGAGTCTATACTTTTGGAAACGGACAAGCTGAAGGAAAAGCTGACATGAGAAATCTTCTGGGTGGCAAGGGCGCAAACCTGGCCGAGATGAACCTGATCGGGGTGCCTGTACCTCCCGGATTCACCATAACAACCGAAGTCTGCAACGAATATTTTGAAAAAGGAAAAGACGCAGTGGTTGCGCTGCTGAAAGACGACGTGGAAAAATCCATCAAAGGAGTAGAAGCCCTGATGAAGTCGAAGTTCGGTGATGTGGAAAATCCGTTGCTTGTTTCCGTACGTTCGGGTGCCAGAGCGTCCATGCCGGGGATGATGGACACCATTCTGAACCTGGGTCTGAACGATGAAGTAGTAGAAGGACTGGCTCGCAAAACCAACAACCCTCGCTTTGCGTGGGACTCTTACCGCCGCTTCGTACAGATGTACGGCGACGTGGTGCTGGGCATGAAACCCGTGAACAAGGAAGACATCGATCCGTTTGAAGCCATTATTGAGGAAGTGAAGAAGGCTAAAGGCGTGCGTCTGGACAACGAACTCGACGTGGACGACCTGAAGACCCTGGTAGTCCGCTTCAAGGAAGCTGTGAAGAAACAGACCGGACAGGAATTCCCGTCATCTGCCTACGAACAGTTGTGGGGCGCCATCTGTGCCGTATTCGATTCATGGATGAACGAACGCGCCATCCTTTACCGTAAGATGGAAGGCATTCCGGCAGAGTGGGGAACAGCCGTGAACGTACAGGCCATGGTATTCGGTAACATGGGTGAGACTTCGGCTACGGGTGTATGCTTCTCACGCGACGCCGCTACCGGTGAAGACCTGTTCAACGGTGAATACCTGATCAATGCGCAGGGTGAAGACGTAGTAGCCGGTATCCGTACTCCGCAGCAGATTACCAAGATCGGTTCTCAGCGCTGGGCCGAGCTGCAGGGTATTTCCGAAGCGGAACGTGTGGCCAAATATCCTTCTATGGAAGAAGCCATGCCGAAGATTTACAAGGAACTCGATGAACTCCAGACCAAACTGGAAAATCACTATCACGATATGCAGGACATGGAATTTACCGTGCAGGAAGGTAAACTCTGGTTCCTCCAGACCCGTAACGGTAAGCGTACAGGTGCCGCTATGGTGCGCATCGCCATGGAAATGCTGCATCAGGGCATGATTGACGAAAAGACCGCTTTGATGCGCTGCGAACCCAACAAGCTGGACGAGTTGCTGCATCCGGTATTCGACAAGGAAGAACTGGGACGTGCCCGCGTGCTGACACGTGGTTTGCCGGCTTCTCCGGGTGCTGCCTGCGGACGTATCGTCTTCTTCGCCGAAGATGCTGCTGAGTGGCATACCAACGGCCATCGCGTGGTACTGGTACGTATTGAAACTTCTCCGGAAGACCTGGCTGGTATGCAGGCTGCCGAAGGTATCCTGACCGCCCGTGGAGGTATGACTTCACACGCTGCCGTAGTAGCTCGCGGAATGGGTAAGTGCTGTGTATCAGGTGCCGGAGCCATCAACGTAGACTACAAGACCCGTACGGTAGAAATTGACGGAGTCGTACTGAAAGAAGGTGACTACATCTCCATCAACGGAACCAACGGATATGTATATGCCGGAGAAATTCCGACTCAGCCGGCCAAATTGTCGGGTAACTTTGCCGAACTGATGGAACTCTGCGACAAATATGCCCGCCTGAAAGTTCGTACCAATGCTGATACGCCGCGCAACGCACAGGATGCCCGTGGCTTCGGTGCCGTAGGTATCGGTCTGTGCCGTACGGAACACATGTTCTTCGACGACGAAAAGATTGTAGCTATGCGTGAAATGATTCTGGCCAAGGACGTGGAAGGCCGCAAGAAAGCCCTCGACAAACTGTTGCCTTACCAGAAAGCCGACTTCAAGGAAATCTTCAAGACCATGGACGGACTGCCTGTCAACGTACGTCTGCTCGACCCGCCGTTGCATGAATTCGTTCCGCACGATTTGAAAGGTCAGGAAGAAATGGCACAGGCCATGGGTGTGACCGTAGAATATATCCGCCAGCGCGTGGAAAGTCTGTGTGAACACAACCCGATGCTGGGTCACCGTGGTTGCCGTCTGGGAAATACGTATCCGGAAATTACTGAAATGCAGACTCGCGCCATCCTGGGTGCTGCCTGTGAACTGAAGAAGGAAGGCTACGACCCGCATCCTGAAATCATGGTGCCGCTGATTGGTATCCTGTATGAATTCGAAGCACAGGAAAAGGTGATCCGTGAAACTGCTGCCAAATTGTTCAAGGAAGAAGGCGTGGAAATTCCGTTCAAGGTGGGAACCATGATTGAAGTGCCGCGTGCTGCCCTGACTGCCGACCGCATCGCTTCACATGCCGAATACTTCTCATTCGGTACGAACGACCTGACTCAGATGACCTTCGGTTACTCTCGTGACGATATTGCTTCCTTCTTGCCGGTTTACCTGGAAAAGAAGATCCTGAAGGTAGACCCGTTCCAGGTACTCGACCAGAACGGTGTGGGCCAGCTTATCAAGATGGCGGTAGCCAAAGGCCGTTCCGTACGTCCGGAACTGAAATGCGGTATTTGCGGTGAACACGGTGGTGAACCGATGTCCGTGAAGTTCTGCCACAAGGTAGGTCTGGATTACGTGAGCTGCTCACCGTTCCGCGTGCCTATCGCAAGACTGGCTGCGGCAATCGCTGCTATTGAGGGAAGAGTTCTTCATGATTGATTCAAAATTGGTATTCGTTTCCTATTTGTTTTTCAAAAGATGCCAATCTTCTGAATATCAATATAGTATTAAAGAGGCGCAAGCTGCGATAGAATAATAATGCTAAGAAAGTAGCAGCTTTAGAAAAAAGTCATACCAAAGCGCATACACTTCACATACACCGGCAATGTAACCTATTGGGGAATAATCGTATATGAAAGTGGCGCAGGCTGCTATTGAAGAAAGTTTGTAAGCCTTAACGGCTTGTTGATATAGGACTCAGACTGTAACTTTCCCGCGAGGAGCGGGGAGTTACAGCCTGAGGTGTTTTTAGGAGGAGGCGAGATTGCGCTTTATTCAGCTGCTTTAAAGTTGAATACTGGTTTGATGATGGTTTCGATGGTTACTGTATCCTGAATATTCTGTATGATTTCATCTTTCGGCTTGTATACCATCGGTGCCTCATCTTTGGTAGCTTCTGTTATAGTTTCACTGTACACTTCCGTCATTGATTTTTTGAAATCCTCCAGACTTATCTTTTTAAATGCCTGACTACGGCCCATAATTCTTCCGGCACCATGAGGAGCTGAACAATTCCAATCTTCATTACCTTTCCCGATACAGATCAAAGAACCGTCACGCATGTTCAACGGTATGATACATTTTTCGCCCGATCTGGCTGAAATAGCACCTTTGCGAATAATATTGTCACTACCAATATAATTATGAACTGTCTCAAAACTTTCATGAAGCTTTTCTGCTATAATAATACCTTGCTTCATCATATAATCCATAATCAGATTTACAATCAATTTACGGTTTATCTGTGCCCAACTCTGGCAGATAAGCATATCATGCAGATAGTCTTCCCGAAACTGACCTTTCAAATAACATAAATCCTGTGGAATGTTCAGCTTGCAGGTCTTAAATGAGTTGTGAAGATTTCTGATGACATCCTGTAATTCATTTTTTCGTCCGTCCTGTTTGTATTCTGCAATGATACGATTCTTTTCTTCCATCAGTTTATCCCATCCTGACTGACATTTTATGGCCAGTTTCTGGTAAATATCTGCTACCTGCTTTCCTAAATTACGACTTCCGGTATGTACGACAAGGTAATAGAGACCGGATTCATCTCTGTCAAGTTCTATAAAATGATTTCCACCACCAAGTGAACCAATTGATTTATATAACCTGCGAACTTCCTTCAGTTCACGATAACAGCGTAATTGCAATATCAGTTGTTTGGCATTCTGATACAGAACTGAATATTTTTGTGGCAATGGCAGATAGTTTTCATCCCTAAAGTCACGTCCAGAAGGAATAGCACGGAGGATATATTCATTCAAAGCATGAAAGTCGATAGAAGTGTTGCAGGAGAACGGTTGAACCAGCATACCACAGCCTATATCTACTCCCACGATATTAGGAATCACCTTGTCGCCCAAGTTTCCCGTAAAACCTATCACGCATCCTGCTCCAGCATGAACATCCGGCATAATGCGAATCTTGCAATCACTGAATACGTCTATGGACAGCAACTGCCTGATTTGTTGAAGAGCCGTATCTTCTATATTGTCTGTGAATATCTTCACATCATATCCATTTATCGTCTTCATAAGATTATCTTTAATTACATTTGGTGAATATATCAAGTTGGTAGATATTTCTATTCATATTCAGATTATTATACAGTCCCCACTTTAAGACAGCTTCTTTACCCAATACATGCATAATGCCACTAAGTACTTCATCATAAAAACATCTGTCTGTATCATTTTCAGTATTATTTAAAGTAATCAAAATAATCATATTTGAAATATCATGTACAGAACTGTATTTTGGTGGTAAATATTTGCATAAATCATTTACTGCCTGTTTTAAATAGTTTATATCACCAGATAAAGAGAAGTATTCGACATACCTAGTATCGGAATTATATCGCATAAATGTACCAATATCATAAAAATCAAAGCATAGCACGCCTCGATTAACAATTGAACCTACAAGAGTTTTTACAAACTCAATAATCCGTCTATTCCCCTCCTTAAACAATCCGGGTAATGTATTGCATGGCAAAGTATCGTAATCTACCACATAAATTGCATCTACAAGTTCTTCCAGACTTTGTAATAAACGCAAAGCATTGTTTCTCTTTTCTATACCTTCCGATGCATGCGGCAATGTGACTACAAGTAATTTTAATTTGGTTCCTATTTCTACTGATTTCTGGAGAAAAGTTTTTATGTATCCCTCACCAGTGCCGCCTCCTAGGCATACGATAAAACATGATAGAATTTTGCTTGTAATCCTATCCAAACCTTGTAATGTCTTTTTACATTCCGATTCAGCAAATCTTTTATTTTTTCCACTTCCCAATTCGTCTGTTCCTATCAAATATTTATGCGGCAATGACAGTTCCTCCATTTCTTTTCTATTCATGTCAAACACGTATAAATATCGCTTTAAAAATTTATAAACCTGCATTTCATTTACTATTCTTCCGGCTCCACCTCCAATACCTATTATAGAGACAATAGATTTATATTCTTTAGGGAAATAGAAAGGTATTGTTGAATTAGTATTTTCTTCCATACTTAAATGTCTTTATTAGAAAACTAGAAAAGCAGTAGAAGAGCTGATATCCTTCTACTGCCATCAGGTATGCGTAATACTAATCTAATTTCTTGAAGTCAAAATCATTCTTACTGCAACAAGCTTTCTGATAATCAAAGCCATACATACGCATATAAGCTTCCTTCAGTTCTTTTGCTCCATTATAAAATGGTGCTGAAAACGGTTGATATCCGTTCACCCAAAACGGTGATATCCGTTCACTTTTC
>ERZ840057.253-NODE-253-length-58886-cov-22.530741_pt1 | contig 58886 bp, 92 predicted proteins | sample MGYA00519907_ERZ840057 | MGnify/ENA primary metagenome ERZ840057 (study PRJEB31850, sample SAMEA3708862) | human gut metagenome | biome: human gut; feature: human-associated habitat; material: faeces | place: China | collected 2014 ...
CGGTACTTATGAAAGATGATATAATAACAGACCCAAAGGAAATGGGATATAGTGTTGAAACAGCCGTTTATAGACATGTTTATACATATATGAGAAAATATAATGGAAATGTTGGATATTATAGAGATAATAAAACAGAAAAAGAAATTGATATTATAGGAAATTCAGTAAAAGAAAATTTATATATTGAGGTAAAATATAGAGAAAAAACAGAATTAAATAAAGATAATGCATTATATAATATTCCAAATGTAGATGATTATATTTATATTGTTACAAAAGACGCATTGGATTATGGAATAATAAAACTTAAAGACGGAAAAACGGTAATAAAGATACCGGCATTTGCATTTCTTTATATATTGGGAAGACAAGAAGAAAAAAGTAACGAGGTAGAGTAAAATGTTCTACCTCATTTTTTTACTCAAAAAAATTTCCAAAAATTTTCTGTTTATTTTTTTCATTTCTGCACATTCTATATTTAGAAAAAAGAAAACTTTTTTCTATAAAAATGAAACAGAATTTTAATAATTTTTAAACAAAATTAATATAAGTTTCATAATAAAAAATGTTAATATTAACAGGAGGTGAAAGAAATGGCAAACTCAAACAACAGTAACAAAAAATTAGTTCCAGAAGCTATGGATGCATTAGAAAAATTCAAATACGAAGTAGCTAGCGAAGTTGGAGTAACTTTAAAAGACGGTTATAATGGTGATATCTCTTCAAGAGATGCTGGAAGAATCGGTGGAAATATGGTTAAAAAGATGATACAACAAGTTGAAAATAATATGGCTAACAAATAAATTTGAAATGAATTTTTAGATTTAATTGCTAGAAAAGTTATTATGATACGATGTGTTTTTTAGCTAGAATTGGCAGAAGTATTATTCTTGGTTTTATAGTTCTATTAATGGAGTGTCCAAAAAATAGATACATAAAGGCAGGGGTTGTGCTCCTGCCTTTTAATGTATAAAATAAAAAATAAATAACAAAAATGTAACGTCAAACTTAAAAAAAGACATATTAATTGATGGGGATAACATATATTTATCCAAACAAGATTTAGGAAACTTTTTTGACAAATACATATATGAAGATACTGAAAATAACAATATAGTAACAACATATAATAATAAAATAGCATCAATTAGTTTAAGCAAAAACAAAATCAGTATAAATGGGTCAAATAAAAATACATATGCTCATGCTGAAAATAAAGATGGAACAATATATATACCAATAACAGAATTAGAAGATGTATATGGTATAGAAATTAAATATTTGCCGGATTCAAAAGTTTTAACAGTAGACTCAACATCAAAAGAACAAAAAAAGGCAATAATAACAAAAAATGTGGCTGTAAAATCATCAACAAAATTTATTGCAAAAACTATAGATAGAGTAAAAAAAGGCAGTTATGTAATAGTTGTTTCAGAGGATAAAGGATATACAAAAATAAGAACTGAAAATGGAAAAGTCGGATATGTAAAATCAAATAAAATTGCAAATACAGTAGTTGTTAGAGAAGAAATGCAAGAAACAAAACAAATAACTGGAAAAGTAAATTTAGTTTGGGATTATTATTCAGAAGTAGCTTCAGCACCTGACAGAACAGGAGTTACAATGGATGGAGTAAATGTTGTTTCACCTGCATTTTTCCACTTGAATACAAATGGAGAATTGACAGAAAATGTAGGACAAGCAGGAGTTGCATATATAGAATGGGCACATTCAAATGGATATAAAGTGTGGCCAATGGTTCAAAATGCTGGAGATGGAATGCTAAATGTTACTTCAAATATAATGAATGATTATAATAAAAGACAAAATCTAATTAATAAAATAGTTGATTATTGTGTAAAATATAAACTTGATGGAATTAATGTAGATTTTGAAAATATGAAACAAGAAGACAAAGACATGTATTCAAGATTTATAATAGAACTAACACCAAGATTAAAAGATATGGGAGTTGTGGTTTCTGTTGATGTTACTGCTCCAGATGGTTCTGAAACATGGTCAATGTGCTTTGATAGAAATGTAATAGGAGATGTTGCAGATTATATTATATTTATGGCATATGACCAATATGGAACATCAAGTAATAAATCAGGAACAACAGCTGGATATGATTGGGTAAATGTAAGCCTTAATAAATTCTTAAAAACAGAAGAAATAAAAAATGATAAAATTATTTTGGCGATTCCATTATATACAAGATTGTGGACAGAAGATAGTTCAGGAAATGTTGTAAAACAGACAACAGTATCATTAAAAAATATAGATAAAGTAGTTCCAAGTAACGTACAAAAACAATGGGATGATAATTTAAAACAGTATTACGTAGAATATCAGGATGGTTCATATACTAAAAAAATGTGGATAGAAGATGAAAAATCTTTAAAAGAAAAAATAGATTTAATAAAAAATAACAATTTAGCAGGAGTAGCATCTTGGGAAAAAGGCATGGAAACAGATAATTTTTGGACATTTTTAAAAGAAAGTCTTGACTTTTAAGGAATTTAAAAGATATAATTACAAAAAGAAACATGCGGAGGTATTTTTGACATATGCAAAATAGTAATATATATTATACAACAGAGAAATATGCAAATTTAACAGACGAGCAGATAATATCTCAAATAAAAGAAGGAGACGAGCAAGCTTTATCTTTTTTATTAGATAAATATAAAGATTTAGTAAACTCAAAAGTTGGAAAATACTTTATTATTGGAGCAGAAAGAGAAGATATTATACAAGAAGGAATGATTGGCTTATATAAGGCTATAAGAGGATTTGACCATTGCAAACAAAATACGTTCAAAACTTTTGCAAATTTGTGTATAGAAAGACAATTAATAACAGCAATAAAAAGTTCTAATAGACAAAAGCATATGCCACTTAATTCTTATTTGTCATTAAATACATCTGCTTATGATAATGATGAAGATGGAACTGAGCTAATAGAAACATTTGAAGTGGATACAATAGAGGATCCATTGGAAACAATAATGAAGAAAGAATCATTTGATGAAATTCAAAAAACAATGCATAAATCTTTAAGTAAATTTGAAGAACAAGTGCTAGATAGATATATTCAAGGTGAAAGCTATGAAATTATAGCTAAAAGATTAGATACACCTGTAAAATCAGTTGATAATGCAATTCAACGTATTAGAAAAAAGGCTATAAAAAATTTATTTTAAATAGTGTCCTTTTGTTAACAAACAATTCATTTTAATAAAATAAATTATGAGAGTGTTGTTTTCAAAAGGACAATTATTATTTTATAAAATATATTATTTTTAATTAAAAGTTGTCAAATAGTTTTAAATAGTTGTCAAATAATTTATGTATAGCTTAAAATAATTGATATGCTTGCATAGCTCAGTTGGTAGAGTACTGCTTTGGTAAAGCAGAGGTCACGGGTTCAATTCCCGTTGTAAGCTCCAAAAATAAAAACCATATAAATGTTGATAAATCGGTATTTTATATGGTTTTATATATTTAAATTAATGCAGTAGTAATGCAGTAGAGAGGTTATTTGATTTTTTTAAGTTCCTGAGCTATAAAATCAAAAGAAATATCGGTATAGATGTTATTAGTTATTTTACTTCCTTCAATATGTCCAACCAATTTTTGAATAACAGGTAAATTTAGTCCATTTTCTTGGCATCTTGTAACGAATGTATGTCTTAATCTGTGAGTAGATAAAGTTTCATTTTGATTTTCTAATATTTTATATTTGGCATTTAATCTTGTTAGATAACAATTGATTTCTCCGTCTGTTATAAAAAAGTTTCTATTATAATCCCAAAATAATAAATTATTTATATTAGTAATTTTATCTGAATATAGTTTTTGAATGATTTTTCTAACATTAGTTTTCATAGGAAATGTTCTTCTTCCTTTATCTATCCCATTTTTCTTGTCATAGGTTTTTGTGTGAGTTCCTAAAATGATTTTATCATTTTTATCCCTTGTAATTGTTCTATATACTGTAATAGTATTATTTTTTAAATTAATACAATCCTTTGACAAAGCCAATACTTCACCAATTCGCATACCAGTATATAACTGTAATAAAAGAATATTATTATATTTGTGAACTGTTGAAGTCAAAATTTTAAGTAGTTTATTTTCCTCAACTTTAGATAAAGATGTAACAACTCTAGGTGCTTTTGTTGAGATTGGTTTTGTTAGTGTTTCATCTTCCATTATATTATAAGAAATTTTTCTACGAGAGTAAGCTATTTTAAAACCTTTTTTTAACAGAATCCATATTTTATCAATAGTACTATTAGAATATTTTCTCATATCTTCTTTAGAGTCTTCAATATTTTCAACAGTTACTTTTTGAATAGGCTTATTAATCCAATTTTTACATATTTTTTTGATTTGATTTAAAGTTTCTTTATCTCTTAGATAGGTCCTATCTGATGTAATTCCATCTTTGTTTTTTTGTTCAATAAACCTTTCTAAAATCATAAGCAGAGTATCTTTATTAGTTTCAACGTAGTTTCCATTATCTAAACTACTTTTTAAATTTGTTACTCTTTTCTTAAATTCTCTACTTTGTTCATTTTTTCTTTGTTTTAAAGTTTTTCTCTTTCCATTATACACATATTGAAATATCCAACATTTTAATGTTTCACTATAATATAATGAACCTTCTCCATTTCCAACTGATTTTGTTTTTTTGTTTTTTCTTTCCATAATAAAATACCTCCATTTTTTATAATTTATTTTGAATAAACTATTGAAAATGAAAGCATTTTACTATATAATAAAAATACATTCACTTTCGATAGTGTTTGTGTGTGAGAAATATGTACCTTGTCGCAAACTAGTAACATATTTCTCTTTTTTTGAGTTAAAATTCTCTTTTTAATTGTTTTACTATTCCTATTATTGTTACTGGAATAGTCTTCATTTCTTCTTTTGTAAATATAAGTGGTTCATAAGCAGAGTTAAGAGGTTGTAATAAAATACTGCTATCATTTTTTTTACCTTTTTTTATTGTTGCTTCATTACCATTTATAATTGCTACAACAATATCACCATTTTCAAAATCGTTTTGTTTCTTAATAATAACAATATCATCTTCAATAAGAACAGGGGACATACTGTCGCCGTGTATTTTTAAAGCAAAATATTCATTACCATTACCAACTAAACTTGTTTCTACATCTATTGTGCCAATAATATTTTCTTGTGCTAAATAATCATAACCAGCCTTAACTGTCCCTAAAATAGGAATAGATGTTACTGGATTTCCTAAGCAGTCTATTTCATTTTCATCTAAACACATTAAATATGATGGAGCAACATCAAAATATTTAGCAAGTTTTTCTATTGAACTTCTTTTTAAATTTTCAACTAATCCTTTTTCATATTTCATAATAGTGGGTTTAGTGACATTTATAATTTTTCCTACTTCTTCTTGTGTAGCTCCTTTTTTTAATCTTAGTTCTTTTAATCTTTCTCCCATATTCATAATAAAAACCTCTGTAATATAATATTATAATCTTATAATAACATATAAAGTTACTGAAATCAATATATTTACAAAAAATATTTAAAATAATTTAAAAAAAATAAAAAAATTTTTAAAAAATAACTTGACAAGTTATTTTATTAGTGATAATATACGAGTAACTTAAAAAGTTACAAAAAGAAAAGAGGTGTAATTATGAATAAAACAGCATTAAGAATAAAAATGCTCGCAAATAATGATACAGGAATAACATTATCAAAAGCATTAAATATGTCAGAAACTACATTATCAGCTAAAATAAATGGAAAAGCTGAATTTACAAGAAATGAAATTGCTAGCATAAAAGAAAGATATAATTTAAATCCAAAAGAAATTGATAATATTTTTTTTACACTGTAAGTAACTTAACAAGTTACATAAACGAAAATGCGACAAGGTACAAAAAGAGGGGGAGTGATTAGATGGAAAAGATATTAGAAGAAATTAATTCAAAATTAGAAATATTAGTAAATAAAAAAGATGACTTTGAATTATTGACAGCTGAACAAATAGCAGAAGAAACAGGAATACCAGTAAATAATATAAGAAAGCTTTTTAATGATAAAAATTTAGCTGTTCAAACATATACAAAACCAAGATTAGTAACAAGAAAAGCTTGGAATGAATTTATAAGCGAAAGAAGGTAAACAAATGAAAAGAACATGGAAGAATTTTAAATTAGACAAAAATAAGGTTTACATGAGAATAGGACAAGCTACAGTATATATTTTATTTAATTTATTATTATCAGTATTTTTTTATTGGGCATTCTTACAACGGAATGACTTATTAGGAGGGAAAGAAAATTGAAAAATAAAAATAAAGAACTATCAAAAGATAATCCTTTTAAATATTTTTGGAAATTAGCATTAATTGCATTATTCTTTATTGGAATTAGTATTGTTTTTCTTACATATATCATCAGAGTAATTTTTTGGATTTGATATTTTAGTAAAAACAAAATGTATATAAAGAACAAAGGTAATAATACCGAATGCAAACGCAAATAAAAACAATAAAGTCATAAAAGCATCAAACCAAGAAAAATTCATAATAATAACCTCACTTTCGAGGATATTATACATTATTTTTTAAAATAAAACAAGAAAGGAGTTGAGGAACAATGATATTTGGAATGTGTTTTGGATTTTTATTAGGAGCATTAGTAATAAATTTATATTTAAAAGATGCAGAAGAAACCAACGAATTACTAAAGAAAACAATAAACAATTTAGAAGACGATATAGATTTAGCAAATTCAAAAATTGAAAATAGAGACAGAATACTTAATGATTATCAAGAAAAAAATGTAATATTACTAAATAATTCAGCAGAGCTAAGAGCTAAAATAACAGATTTAGAAAACAACATAGAATTATTAGTAAATAATTTATCAGACGAAAATAAAGAACTAATTTCAGACTACCAATCACAAAATTAGTTCGAGTATAAATACATATAAAAGCTACTCTACTATTATATTAACACAATTTTAGTAGAGATGCAAGAGGGAGAATGAAAATGAAATGTTATAGAAACATAACTACTGACGAAGTAGTTTATAAAGATGAAGCAGAAGAATATGTGCTTAATAGATTAGGAGTAACAATTACTCCTAAAGGCGAAAATGGAGAAATGACAGTAGAACAATTAGAAAATATAGAAAGTACAGTGGATTGGTTTTTCAGTGGAAATTGGGTAGAAGAAGAAATCAAAGAAGCAGAAGAACCAAGTGTATTTGAATTAATTAATGAGGAGTGTGAATCAGAAAATGGAATATAAGGACATTGAAAAAGTAAATACAGAAATAAAAAAGACTGACATTAAAGGAAAGAAATATGCAGAAGTAAGCGAAAGAATATTAGCATTTAGAAAGTTAAATCCAAACGGAAGAATAATAACAGAAATAATAGATAAAACAGAAAATGATGTAACAGTAAAAGCAACAATATATGACGAAAATGAAAAAGAATTAGCAACAGGATACGCAAGCGAAATAAAAAAAGGGTTGGTAAATTCGATATCAATGCTTGAAAATTGCGAAACGTCAGCTATAGGAAGAGCATTAGGATTTTGTGGATTTGGAATTGATAATGGAATTGCTAGTGGACAAGATATGGATAAAGTAGAACAATTCAAACAAAGAAACAAAAAAGAAGAAATATATAACAATATATTCATAAGTTATGACGAAGCAATGAAAATAGTTAAAACAGCAATAAATGAACTATGTAGAAAACAAGGAATTGTAGTAAGTGACTTATCTTTAAAAATAAATCAAGAAATATGGTGTAGTCTAGAAGAATTGAATTTACAACAGTTAAAAAGATTAGAATATGAATTAAGTAAAATAAATAACAAAACACACAAATGGCACGAATTATATAATCAAAATTCTAAAATTAAGATAGTAGTTCCAGAAAATCAAGAAGTTGTATATAAATCTAGTCATTATATGTTTGGACAAGAGGCATTAAAACAAGCGGGAGATGATGAACTATTAAAAGGACAAATAATTGATAGTTATTTAGAACTAGGAACTGATTTAACAAAAGTTATTGAGTAGGTGGTTATATGATAGGAACAAGTAATAAAATAATAACTTATTTACTAGAACAAGCAAAAGAAAAACAGTTTGAAATAAAAGAATATAGACAAAAAAGAAGTTTAGATAGTAATGCTTATTGTTGGGTACTATGTGACAAGATAGCAAAAGAATTAAGCAAAGATGGAACAATTATAACAAAAGAAAAGATATATCAAGATGCAATATTACAAATTGGTTCATTTGAATCAATGATAGTTGAAGAAAAGGCATTTGAAAATTTCAAAAGAATATGGCAAAAGCAAGGACTAGGATTTTTAGTACAAGAAGTAAGCAGAAAAGATAAATGTGTCAAAGTACATTGTTATTATGGAAGCTCAACTTACAATAGCAAAGAAATGAGTTTACTAATAAATTTATTAGTAGAATTAGCAAAAAGTTTGAATATAGAAACAAAATCAGATGCAGAAATAAATAGTTTATTGAAAGAATGGGATAAAAATGAGCAAAAGAAGTAAGGCTTGTGAAATATCACAGAAAGTAAAAGAAATAGTATGGAACAGAGATAATCATAAATGTATTTATTGTGAAAAATATGTTCCAAAAACTTGTGCAAATGCACATTTTATAAAAAGAAGTCAACGGAGGATTAGGCATAGAAGAAAATATAGTTACATTATGTCCAGAATGCCATTATCAAGAAGATTTTGGACAAAATACAGAATTATATGAGGACTACATAGAAAACTATTTAAAAGGTATTTATGGAGCAAATTGGAACAAAGAAAAGTTAATTTATAAAAAATATTAGGAGGAAAAGAAAATGAAAAAGATTATAGGAATTTTAATAGCAATTGTAGGAATTGTATTAGGAATATACGTGGGAATATGGTTAATGCTTGCAGGAGGAATAACGCAAATAGTTAATTCAATAAATCCTGTAAATGGATTAGGAATAGCATTTGGAATAGTAAGAATAATATTTTGTGGAATTGGAGGATTTATTGCTTGGTTAGGTGTAGTAATAGGTTCAGTAATAGGATTAAGTGATTAAAAATAGACAACAAGGGCAGACACAACATATTGTACGAAAGGAGAAAGCAATGGCAGGAGAAAAGGAAAGTTTTGTATTCTATAAAAGCTTTTATGATGCATTACAAGACTTAAAAGAAAAAGATAGATTAAAAGTATATGATGCAATATGTGAATTAGCTTTAAATGGAAATGAAACAAAATTAACAGGAGTAGCAAAAACAATATTTACATTAATAAAACCACAGATTTTAGCAAATACAAAAAGATATGAAAACGGAAAAAAGCGGTGGTAGACCCAAAAAAGAAACCGTAGGTTTTGAAAAAGAAAAAACCATAGGTTTTCAAAATACAAAAACCAAAACAAAACCTAATGTAAATGATAATGTAAATGAAAATGAAAATGATAATGTAAATGGTAATGAAAATGCATCAGCTTTATATGATGCTGATGTTGAAAAAATAAATAACCTTTTTATTGAAACATTAGGAAGCACAAATTTAAGCAATATAAAAGAATGTATAAGCTATTTAGATAAATTATCAGTTGAAGTCATAGAATATGCTTTAAAGAAAACAGCAAGAAAAAATGCTAATTGGGATTATGCGATGACTATTTTAGACAGCTATGTAGACAAAGGAATTGATACATTAGAAAAAGTACAAGCTGATGAAATTGAATTTAAAAATAAAACACAAAACACAAGCAAGGTGGTGGATTTTTAAATGAATAAAGAAGATTTTAAAAGGCAATTAGGAAAAATACAAGTAGCATATAATAAAAAATTTACACAAGAAGAAGCTAGGATGTGGTTTCAGGAATTTCAAAATATATCTGCAAAAGAATTTGGAAAAGCAGTAGACCAGATAATCAAAACTAATAAGTTTACACCGAAAATAGCAGATATAAAAGCAAAAATAAGTGAGAATACATATAGATATTATTCAGAAGACCCATACAGATACTTATATAAAAATTTAGAATGGGGAGAATTTGTAGATTAAAGGAAGTGATAAACAAATGATTACAACAGAAACAAGACAAATGAGTTTTAATGACATACAAGATAAAACAAAAATAAGATATATACAAATTTTAAATAGATTAGACAAGCCTAAGACAGCGAAAGAATTAGCAGTAGAATTATTTGATTTAGGTTTTATACCAAGTACAGAAAGAAATTATACAGCACCAAGGCTAACAGAATTAGAAAAAATGGGATATGTAAAAGCAATAGATAAAAAGAAATGTCAATATACAGGCAAAACAGTAGCAGTATATGAAAGGACACAAGTAGGATTTGAAGCAATAAATTATCAGCATATCCCTAGACTGGACTAGCCTATGAAACAAATAAAAAAGAATACACTATGTTATTACTGTCTGGGGTGTAATAAACAAGAAAACGAAGAATATAAGCCAGTAATAAGATGCAAGAATTTTATTTCAGGAATAGAAAATTGGCAAGAAAAGTTAAGAGAGGAGCTAAAGAAAAATGACAGATGAAGAGATTGATAAAATTGCTAAAAGGGTATTAGAACTACAAAAAGAACAAGGCGTAAAAACAACACAAAGTTTGTTAACTTTTCAAGAAGTACAACAAAGATATCATAAAGAGACATTCGAAAAATTTGGAACAACAGGTGGTATAGATGGTGCTATAAGAACAGTTGCTACATATAGTCAAGGACAAAGATATGTAGCAAGACTAAGTGGAAAAGAATTTGATAATGCTGTTCAAGTAGCAGATAAGCTGTACAGATTAATTTTAGGTATGGAGGCAAAAGATGAACAAATACAGAAATAAAAAAGTAATAGTAGATGATTATATCTTTGATAGTATTCAAGAAAGCAGAAGATATAAAGAACTAAAATTATTATTAAAAACTGGAAAAATACAAGATTTACAATTACAACCAAGATTTTTACTACAAGATAGTTTTAAGAAAAATGGTAGAACTTTTAGAAAAATCGAATATATAGCAGACTTTCAATATATAGAAAATGGCAAAACAATAGTAGAAGATGTAAAAGGAATGCAGACAGATGTATTCAAATTAAAACATAAAATATTTGAAAAAGTTTATCCAGACTTGGAATTAAGAATAATTAAATGAAAGGAATAAAGAGATGAATAAAAAATGTAAGATAGAATTGTATAATGACCACTTTGAAAATGCTAAAAGATATGGAATACCACATGCACAATTAATTATTGCAGATATACCATACAATTTAGGAAATAATGCATATGCAAGTAATCCAAGTTGGTACATAGACGGAGACAACAAAAAAGGAGAAAGTAAACTTGCTGGAAAAAGTTTTTTTGATACAGACAATGATTTTAAAATAAATAATTTCTTTGATTTCTGTACTAGGTATTTAAAGAAAGAACCAAAAGAAAAGGGACAAGCACCAGCAATGATAGTATTTTGTGCTTTTGAGCAAATGCAAATGGTAATAGAAGAAGCAAAAAAACACGGATTAATGAAAAGTTACCCATTAGTATTTGTAAAAAATTATTCTGCATCAGTATTAAAAGCAAATATGAGAATAGTAGGAGCAACAGAATATGCAGTAGTGCTTTATAGAGACAAATTACCTAAATTTAACAATGGAAAAACTGATATTCAGAAGGGAAAGATGATATTTAATTGGTTTGAATGGAAAAGAGATAGTTCAAAGCAATACCCTAAAATACATCCAACACAAAAACCAATAGCCATATTAAAACGATTAATAGAAATATTTACAGATGAAGGGGATGTAGTAATAGATCCAGTAGCTCGGAAGTGCTTCAACTTTAAGGGCTTGTGCAGAATTAGGTAGAAATGCGTATGGATTTGAAATAAAAAAAGATTTCTATAATCAAGCAAAAGAAAAGATGATAAGTGAGGACATTTTAAATGGAATTATGGAAGATGGACAAGTAACATTTGAGGCCCTTATGTGAAGAAAATAAAGAATGAAGATATTGAAATGAAAGGAGCAGAAATGGCAGAGATAGAAGTAAACGAATATGTAAGAACAGCAGATGGAAAAATTGGCAAAATAGTAAAATATGAAAATTTTGAATATCACATAAAAATTGATAAAGACGAGACTTGGAAATGTGCAAAAGATTATATAGTAAAACATAGCAAGCAACTAATAGATTTGATAGAAGTTGGGGATTATGTAAATGGAAGAGAAGTAAAGCATATAGCAATGTTTGAAGGATTTCCAGATTATCCAAAATTAATATTTGTTGATGAAACACATTTAATACCAAGTGATACTTGTGAAAATGATGAAATCAAAACAATACTAACAAATGATGAAATCAAAACAATACTAACAAAAGAGCAATTCTTGGCTAATTGCTATAAAGTAGGAGGAGAATAATGGGATTAGATATACAAATAAAAGGATTAAGTCGAGAAGATACATATCATGCAGGATATGTAAGATTTGCAAATTATAGAATTAAAGTAGCAAAAGCATTTAATAAAACAATAGGAGAAATTTATGAAAAGCCTTATTTAAATTGTGGATATAAATTTTCAGAAAATGATTTAAAACAGTGGAATAAAATTCTCCCAGATGAAAATTTTGCAATGAATAAGTTTTTATGGCATAGTGATTGCGATGGAAAATTTACGCCAAAAGAATGTAAAGAAATTTATGATATATTAAAAAGTTTGAATGTAAAAGAAACATATTATAGTAATAAATATAAAATGCATGAGTTATGGTTAAATATGTTCAAATATTGTTATAAACATAGAGTGAATATGTGGTTTTATTAAGTAGGAGGAGAAGATGAATAGAAAAATAAAGTTTAGAGGATTAAGCTTTGACAAAGGGTGGATATATGGAAACTTAATAAAAAGTGCCCAAAGTACTTGGATACGAGAAAGTGATTATTATAATTTTAAAGTAAAAACCGAAACAGTAGGACAATTCACAGGACTACACGATAAAAACGGAAGAGAGATATACGAGGGAGATATAGTTCTTTATGAAGATTGGGAAATGGCATACGAAGGTGGCGGAAATGACAGTTTTATAAATAAAGGAATTATTGAGTATGTAGAATGTAATTGTTGCTTTAATGTAACTGAAAGACAGACAGTGGAATTACAAGATGTATTGTATAAAGACAATGAAAGTTTAGAAGTAATCGGCAATATATACGATAATTCAGAGTTATTAGGAGGAGAATAGCTATGCTAAAAATAAGAGATGATGTAGATTTAAAAGAACTTGAAAAGTTTGGGTTTAAACCAGATTATTATATAGATGACAAAGTATATGTTAAAGAATTTAAAAAGCGGATTATTTTATAAAGAGTATATTATTATTTGGTTTAAAGATAGAGAAATACAGATTAGAAATAATGGGCAAATATTATTAGAAACATTATACGATTTAATCAAAGCAGATTTAGTAGTAAAGGAGTAAATAAGATATGAGCAGATTAATAGATAAAATTGATTATAACACACAAGTTAAAATAGGGAATATGTGGTATATAGCAAAACCAGTTGGAAAAGATAGTTTAAAATTTAGAATTAAAAGTGCAATAGAAGTATTAAAAGGAAAAGCAATAGCATTTCACTATAAGGAAGATGAGAGGAGTAAATAAAATATGAAAATAAAAGATTTAAAAATAACAAGCAAGATGGCTGATAAACATAAAAAGACAATGAATGCTTTATATATTATTACTTACATATTATTATTTCCATTTGTAATATTAGATTATTTGTCAGATTTTTTAGAATGGCTATGCAATAAAATGTCATGGTTTAGAACTGATATTGTATATACAACATTTAAAATTATATACAAGAAAGAAATTATAGCAGATATGCAAAAGAGAGGTGTTTTAAGTGAAAGAAAATAGTACAGAAGAAGATATAAAAATGATAGAAATATTAAAAAACAAAAACCTTTACATAAACATTAAACCCAAAAGTAGTATATGTATTGATTGTATAAACAAAAACAAAAATAAACATATAGAAGCAGAAGTAGTAATTAATGAAAAATTGGAAGAAGCAATAAACTATACTTTATCAGCTTATAAAAGAGTATTAAAAGAGAATGAAGAATTTAAAAAAGAAAATTCAATGATAAGAAAAGTAGATAAAATAGTTGAAAATATAACAATAACAGATATAGAAAATGCAATTGAAGAAGCAGAGCAACAATATATTCCAGTTCAAAAAGTAAAAGACAAGATAGAAGAATTAAAAATTAATCTAGTAAATATGCAAGGAGAAGAATTATTAATTTATGAAAGTAAGATAGATGTTTTACAAGAACTACTAGAAGGGAGAAAATAAAAAATGGAAGAAAAATACATAAATAAAATTTTAAATTTTTCAGATGAAAATATATGTACTGCAAAGGAATTAATTATAAATAAAGAACAAGCAAAGAAAATTATTAAAGAATTACAAGAAGATTACACACCAAATGCAATAATAAAATTAAAAATTGCAGAATACAAACAAAGAAAAGCAAAATGTGATGATACAGAAACTGAAATTAGATTAGATGTGAAAATAAGAGCATATGAAGAACTACTAGAAGGGAGAAAATAAAATGAGTGCTGATGAAATATTTGAAAAGTTGGGATATGAGAAAAGCAAAATTAATAATGCTTTAGGATACATAAACGAAACTGGAACACAATTTATTTTATTTTTAAGTGGTATAGATAAACCAAAACAAATATGTATTCATAAAGATGATACAGAATATCCAGCTATGTCAATTCAAGAACTACAAGCAATAAATAAGAAAGTAGAGGAATTAGGATGGAAATAGAAGAAAAAAGTTTAGATTTAAAATTAAATAAAGGACATGCAGTATGTTTTGATTTTGATGGTGTAATACATAAATATTCAAAAGGTTGGCAAGATGGAAGCATATATGATGAATATAATAAGGAAGTATTAGACTTAATGTTATTATTACAAAAATTAGAAATACCAATATTTATATGTTCTACAAGAGAACCAATACAAATAATAAATTGGTGGAATAAACAAGGATTTTGGTGCGATGCAATAAGTATAAGTAATGACAAAACATTTTGGAATGATTTGAAATATATAGGTGTAACGAATAGAAAATTACCAGCACAATTATATATAGATGATAGAGCATATAAATATACTGGACAAACAGTAAAACAGTTTATATTAGATAACTCAGAGGAGGACTAACATATGACAAAAGAACAAGCAATAGAAAGACTAAAAAAGATGATACAAATAAATAATGGAGTCATTAAAGAAGCAAGAAAAAATGGGGACATATTTGCAATGCAATTAACAGCAGATTTAGATACAGATAGCATAGCAATAGAAAAAGTTTTGACTATGCTAAAAGAAAAAGATAAACAAATAGATTTAATGGCAAATCATATAGCAACAAGTGATAGTGACTTATGCGAGTATTTAGATATAACAACTAAATGTAAATATTATGCAGGAGATAATGGAAAAACTTGTGATAACTGTATAAAACAATATTTTGAAAATAAAGCAAAAGAATTATTAAATAAATAAAAGAGCATACTACATCTAAAGAGTTTCTAAAGAGTTTCTAAAGAGAATTTAAAGAGGTGTAGTATGCAAGATAAAGAGATAATTCAAAAATGGAAGCAAGGATTAAGCAAGAATCAATTAGCAACAATGTATAAAAGACAATATAATCAAGAAATAAAGATAATAAGAAGTACAGTAAGACACAGACATGATGGAAGATACATAAGCAGTTATGAAGCATTAGCTTATGTTGAAAGAGTAATATATAAATATTTGAAAGAGAGGTAAAAATATATGAAATCTGAAAAAGGTATAATAGAAATATTTGTAATTGGAATTGTTGTAATTTTATTCATAATACTATGTAGTGTAATTTGGATTACAATAAAAGAAGAAAAAGATTATGGAATAAAAGAAGGACAAGTTATTGATAAAAAATATCATTCAGCATACACAACAATGATGAGTTGTGGAAAATCACTAATACCACAATATCATCCAGAAAGTTATAGAATACAGATTCAAAAAGAAATCGACGGAAAAATAAAATCGGTATGGGTAACAGTTGATAAAGATACATATCATAACATAAATGTTGGAGATTATTATAACGAAATGGAGTGATACAAATGACAATAAATCACATATACAACATAGTAGTAAACACAATGAACAAATTAGAAAACATAGATTTTATAAGTTTAGACAAGAAAAAATATAATCAGCAACAGTTAAATGAAGCATATAAAATCTTAGATAATTTCAAAGATGAATTGATAAGAGAAAATATAAAAATAAGGAGGGCACAAAAGAAATGAATAGAGATAAACAAATACAAAAAGTAAATGATTTATATAATAGCATATGTTGTTTACTAGTATATGAAAACAGAGTAATGCTAAATGATGCAATAGACAAATTAAAACAAGAAATTGAAAAATTAAAGTTGTAGGAGGTACACTAATGACACGAGAAGATTTAAAAAATTATAAATATAATCAAGAATGGATAAAAGGAAGATTAGAATACATAGAAGAATATAAAACAAGTATAGTAAACATTACAGCAGTATTATCGGATATGCCAAAACGGAAGTAAAGAAGTTCAAGATAGCATGGCGGAAAAAATAGCAATATTACTAGACAATATAAATGAATTGCTAGAAAAAGTAGTAAAAGAACAGGAAATACAAAAGCAAATATTGAAACAATTAGATTACATAGAACAACCATATAGAACTATACTAGAAAAACATTATATAAATGGTGATAAGCTTGTACAAGTTGCTTGTGATTTAAAATATAATTATGAATATACAAAAAAAGCAAATAGTATAGGACTAAGAAAATTTGATGAAATAAAAAATTTTCCCTAAAAGTTACTGAATGTCACCATAAAAATATGATATATATATAATCAGAGATAAAAGAAATGGTCTCACAAATATTTTTGATTAGCTTTTTTAGAAGAATAGATGTTTTAAATGTCTATTCTTTTTATTATGATATTAATATGCTAGGTAATTAATATAAATTTGGTATTGTTCATAGCGAGTTCTAAACAATATTTATAAAATAGTATGTAGCGATATATAAAAATGGTTCAACTCCTGAAACTTTTTATTTGTTCGGTAACAAATATACTCTTGACTGGTAAAAGAGGGCGAAGGGAAAATCGCAATGTATGTTGGTTCGAGTCCAACTTTATATCGTTACATAGTGTTTTATAAATAAAAAAAAGGAGATGTACATATGACTAATCAAGAAAGAATAGAAAAATACAAAAAAGAGCATTGTTCAAAATGTAAAAATAAAGAAAAGTTTGATTGTGAAATAAGAGTATTCAAAAATAATGACATTATATGTACAAAGTGTGTATATTATGAGCGACAAGATTAACTATGCAAACTGCATGAAAAGAAAATGTGAACAATGCAGGTACTATGATTATTGTTTTAGATACAGACCTGAACCAAAAAAATTTCAAGAGGTAAAAAATGAACATAAATAAAAATATAAACAAACTATTATATGCCTTATCCATAAAAGGACAAATATACAAAATAAATAGTTTTCAATTTTATAGTGAAAAGAATAGTAAATACTGTACTAAATATCAAATATTAAAAAAAGAACAAGTAGAAATATACAATGAAGAAACAAACGAATATGAATCACAAGACAGATATAGACAAAAAGAAGAATATTATAGCAAAGTAGATGTAATGAAATATTTAATAGAAGAACATAGAAAAGGAAGTGAGGCAGATGGAAAATGAAAACATAGAAGAAGAATACAATTTATTAACCGAGATGCAAAAAAGATTTATTGATTATTATATAGAAACTGCAAACGCAACAGAGGCTTGTAAAATGGCTGGTTATAAAGGAAAAAATCTTAATAGAATAGGTTCGCAAAACTTGTCAAAACTAGACAAATTTATAAAGATAAAACTTCAAGAAAAAGAAGACCAAAGAATAGCCTCACAAGATGAAGTATTACAATATTTAACAAAAGTAATGCGTGGGGAAGAAAAAGACCAATTTGGATTAGATGCTTCATTACAAGATAGAACTAAATGTGCAGAATTACTTGGAAAAAGATATGGTACATTTAAAGAAAAAGTTGAAGTGGCTGGAAATATACCAGTGGTGATAACTGATGATATTACAGAATAAAATAATAAACAGAAATACACAACAGCAAGTAAATCAAATATCATTACAAAGTATAGTTGGAAAAGGTTATGCAGAATATTGGCATTGTAAATGTAGATATAGAGTATGTAAAGGTTCGAGAGCAAGTAAAAAGTCAAAAACAACAGCATTATGGATAATAAGTAATATGATGAAATACAAAGAAGCTAATACACTTGTAATTAGAAAAACATTCCGAACATTAAAAGATAGTTGTTTTACAGAATTGAAGTGGGCAATTCATAGATTACAAGTAGATAGTTTTTGGGAAATAAAAGAAAGCCCGCTAGAAATGACATATAAACCTACAGGACAAAAAATATATTTTAGAGGTCTAGATGATCCGTTAAAAGTAACATCAATATCAGTAGATATTGGTGTTTTATGTTGGTTGTGGATTGAAGAAGCATACGAAATAACAAAAGAATCTGATTTTGATGTGATAGATGAAAGTATAAGACGGAGAAGTTCCAGAAGGCTTATTTAAGCAGATAACAATAACATTAAATCCATGGAATGAACATCATTGGATTAAGAAAAGGTTTTTTGATGTTAAAGATAGTGACACATTAGCAATGACAACAAACTATCTATGTAACGAATGGCTAGATGAAGCAGATAAAAAAGTATTCGAAAGAATGAAAAAGAATAATCCTAGAAGATATCAAGTAGCTGGATTAGGCAATTGGGGTATAGTTGATGGACTAGTTTATGAAAATTGGAAAGAAGAAAAATTTGAACTAAATACAATAAGAAACTTAGATAGTGCTTTTGGGTTAGATTTTGGTTATACAAATGATCCAACGGCATTATTTTGTGGTGCAATAGATTTAAAAAATAAAAAAATTTATGTATATGATGAAATCTATCAAAAAGGAATGAGTAACAAAGCGATATATGAAGAAATAAACAGAATGGGTTACTCAAAAGAAAAAATAACTGCAGATAGTGCAGAACCAAAATCAATAGATGAATTAAGAGGATTAGGATTAAGGCATATTACAGGAGCATTGAAAGGAAAAGACAGTATAAATAATGGTATTCAATTCATACAAGACTTTGAAATAATAATACATCCTAGATGTGTGAATTTTATAACAGAAATAAGTAATTACACTTGGGATGAGGACAAGTTTGGAAATAAAATAAACAAACCAATTGATGATTTTAATCATTTAATGGATGCAATGAGATATGCAGTAGAAAAATATATAAATCAAAAGAAATTACAATTCGGTTATATAAAACCAATATAGGAGGAAACAAAAATGATACAATGGAATCCAAAAACATTAGAAGATGCAAATAGTGTTGCTCAAATATTAATGTCAGCAGATAAAGAATGGAATGCGAGAAAACAACTATATGAAAGAATAAGAAGAAAAACAAATAATTCAGAGCTAGTAAGTATAAATGATGAAAAAATAAAAGTAGCATTTGAAAATTATATCAATTCAATGGTAACAGGTTATTTTGCAGGAAAAGCACCAGTATATGATGTTGAAAAAATATCTGATCCAACGAAATTAAATATAATAAAAAAGTTATTAAACAAAGTATTTAATATAGATACAAATAAAGATGAAGAATTGAAAGTATTAATAGATTATATAAGTAAATATAACGATGATGCAACAGAATTTTTTGATTTGGCATTTGACTATTTTGGAATGAGAGGCTGCTATGAAGTATTATATGAAAACGAAGATAATGAAATAGTATATACAAAGCAAAGTGCATTAAATACAATAGGAATATTTGATTATTCAACACCAGTAAAACAAATAGGACAATTAAGAAAATGGACAGAGAAAAATAAAACTGGTGCAGATATAACAATAGTTGAATTAACAACAATAAATGGTAAAAGATATTATTCGCCAACACCAAATGATTATGCAAAATTGCAAGAAGATACACAAAAATTTGAAACAAGCAAATGGAATATGCTTCCTTGCATAGCAATAGAAAATGAAATGGGACTATCAAGTTTTGAATTGGTAGTCTCTTTAATTTGTGCTTATGAAAGAGTAATACAAAATAGTAGAAATACATTCCAATATAATGATGATGCAAAATTAAAAATAACAGGGTTTACACCACAAAATGATTTGATGACTACAAAATTAAATAAAGATGGAGTACCAGAATTAGATGAGAACGGGCAGCCTAAACAGGTAATAAATAAAGCAAGAGAAGAAGAAGACAAGGCACTGTTGAAAATGCAAGTATTTTATACCCCAGATAATACAGGAGATATTGCTTGGGTTGAAAAAAGTGTACAAGATACAGCTCTAGAAAATCATAAAAAAACATTAATAGATTTAATTGCAATGATAAGTGGTGTACCAAATATAACAGATTTAGGATTTACAAATGCAGATAATGCAAGTGCATTAGACAGAAAATTTTTTGCACTAGAACAAATGATAACAGATGCAGATAAGCATTTTAAACAAGCAATATTAAGAAGATGGGAAACAATAATAGATAGAATAAATAAAAGAAAACATAAATCTTATGATTTTAGAAGTATAAAAATAGATTTACAAAGAAATCTACCAACAGATAAAGATACAGAAACAACAAGAGCATTAAAATTAAGAGGATTATTAAGTGATGCAAGTATAATTGATATGTTACCAGATGATTTAGATAGTAACTCAGAGCTAGAAAAGATAGATAAACAAAATGAAGAAAATATGCAAAAAAATTTAGAGAATATGTCTAAAATTGGGCAAGATATGTCAAATAATAAAATAAATAACAAGACAATCAATAATGTAGGAAATCAAGATAATAAAGAACAAGATGCTTTAATGAATAAGGAGGAAAAAGAAAATGATGATAGAACCGTATAATCCAAAAATCAATAAAGGACTAAAAGTAGAATATAGTAATAAGATATATGATAAAATTATTTATTTAAGTATATCTGACAATGAAATTCATTTTGAAAATAAAGAAAATGATAGTATATCTAATAATATTTCGTGTAAATTAAGTGAAGCAAAAATAACATTAGAATAGAGGTGCTTTTTATGTGGGAGCAACACGATAATTATATGAAACAATTAAAACAACTATATAATAAAACATCAAAACAAACACAAAATAGACTACAAGAACTCTTTGATACCTTTAACTTTACATCAGAAAAAATATATAATATAGCAGACAATAAAACTAAAAAAAGAATAAATAATTACATAGAGCAATGGAAAGAACAGAAACTATTAATAGGTTATTTTGGAGTATTAGCAAATAATATTTATAGAAGAACGCGAGTAAAGAATAGTGAAATATTAGAATTACTTATTTATAGTGCATATATAGAAGAACAAAGCAAATTAGAAGAGCAAGAAAAACGAATAATGTATGAAGATGCAAATTATTACTATGAAGAAGGACAAAAAGAAGTAAATAAAAAGAAAAAGCCATCAATAATTCCGATGGCTTTATTTCTTGCATTATTAGACCAACCTAATTATAGTCGGATTAACTTGGAAACAATATATTGAAACAACAATACAATATAACGCACAGCAAATATATAAACAAGTAATTCTAAATATGCAACAACAAAAAGACCTAAAAATCGATTCTAGTGAGTTTCAAACGATAATAAATAGACAAAATAATCAAAAATTAAATATAAATAATGATAAAATATCAGGTGCAATGGACTTACAAATGATAGGCTTAAATAATCTGGCAAAAGTAGAAGGTATAAAGTCAGTTGATAAAAATGCAAGAGTAAAATTTGTTTCAGATAAATGCGATAATGTTACACCAATGTGTATGAATATGGACGGAATGATATTTAATGTAAATGATTATAATGATTTTACAAGATATATAGGAACATCATTAAAAGATATAAGACAAGAAAAATTACATATATTTGGACTTATACAAGGTATTAATTTGCCTCCTATCAATAATTTTTTTCATTGGTGTCATAGTTATATTATGTATTTGCCACCAGTTGAAAAACAAGAGAAAACAGAGTATAATCTTGATATACCTAAAATCAGCAAAGAAGTAAAACAAATATTAAGCAATACAAAATTAAATCTTAATGTAAAAAGATTATTTAATAAATATTTGACAAGTGATAATGCAGAAATAAAAAACAATTTAAATGTTCCAATGAGATATAGTATAGATGATAACAAAATATACATTAACCCAACACATCCAGATTTTAAATATTATGATTTATCAGAAAGTTTAAGTCATGAAATTATACATATGATAGATATAAGAAATAATATATCTGATAAATTAAATATAGATAACGAATTAAGAAGAACAAGATTGCAAATAGATATAGATGAAGATAAATATATCAAAATGTTATCTAGTAGTAAATATGAAGATAATATGACATTAAGTGATATTTTTTCTGCTATAACAAATAGTAAAATATCAGGAAACTATAATCATTCAAGCAAATATTGGCTTGAAGATGTAACAAGGATAGAAAAAGAGTTGTCGGCAAATATAATGTCAGCATATTTAACAAATAACAAAGATACATTAGATATAATTAATAGTATATCTGGGTTGAAAGAAATTAAAGAAAAGGTAGTGAAATTATATAATGATTATACCAAATGATGTAAAAGAGTTAATTCATAAGTGTATAGAAAAAAATGGCAAAAGACCATTAGGTTTTAATTATGATGAATGGAATAGTTTTGAGGAATATAAAGAATATTTAAAAAAGGAATTAGAAAAATAAGCACTTACTTAAAATAGTAGGTGCTTTTATTATGGAAAGAAGGTGAAAAACAATGAACAATAGAGCAAAATATATAGCCGTAGATGAAGAAAAAAATAACAGAATACAACACGTTAGAGAATGCTTTTCAATTATTTATGATGAAATTGATTTAAAGTGTAAGCCAAGTAGAGAAACATCACTTGCATTAACAAAATTGGAAGAGGCTCAATTTTGGGCTATAAAAGGAATAACAAGGGAGGAAAAATAATATGTGGTTATTAGTTTTAATATTAAGTATTAAATTACAAATGCCAACTTGGTATTGGATTATATTTACTATAATTACAATACTAAGACCATTAATTATAGAACCAGTAAAATTTGAAATCTATCAAGGCATTTGGGAACAGAAAAAGAATAAATAAGTTATTAACATTTTAATATTATATATGTATATAGTGGCGGAATAGACGCTGACAAAGTGGAAAATAGTAGACGCTAGGTTGAAAATACATCAACTTTCTGCAGAAAGTATGTAGCCGAGAAGAGAAACTTTCATGTTAGGTGCAAATCCTAACCTATATACCAAATTAAAAGAACCAAGTCGACAGGCTCTTTTTTTTATGCCTTTTTACTGATTGCAGGCAATAAAAAGAACAACTGAATTTTTAATGTAACAATTTGGACAAAAAGGACAAATTGGGATAGGAGAAAATTATGGAAGGCGAAAACCAAAACGCAAATAACACAAATATTGATACAAACGGGGCAAAGAATGCAACGGATAATAATCAAAATAATCAAACACAGACTTTTGATGATGTTTTATCTAACAAAGAATATCAAGCAGAATTTGATAGAAGGGTTCAAAAAGCAATACAAACACATGAAACGAAATTAAAAGAGCAATGGAAATTAGAACAAGACACACAAAAATCAGAAGCTGAAAAATTAGCTCAAATGAATGAGACACAAAAACTTCAATACCAATTGAAAAAACAATCAGAAGAAAATGAAAAAATTCAAAGAAAATTAAATGCTAGGGATTTAAAAGACGAAGGGTTTAAAATTGCAACAGCACCAGATACAGCATTTGATCCAGAATTTTTAAATCTTTTTAATTATGAAAATATGACAGCAGAGCAATTACAAGAAAAAACAAAACTTATAAAAGCAATTCAGGACAGAATTGTAGAAAAAGCTGTAAATGAGTGGTCAAAAGAAAAACCACCATATAACCCAGGCTCATCTGGTAATATGCCAAGTGCTGATGAAGCTATAAGAAAAGCAATGGGATTAATTAAATAGGAGGAATAAAAAATGAATAATATTGAAATATCAACAATATACTTACCAAAATTAGATGAAGTATATAAAAACGAAGCAAAAACATCTATATTAGATGGAGATGAAACAACAGTACAAAAAGGATTAAATGGAGAAATTAAAGTAGCTAAACTAGATATGGATGGTTTAGGAGACTTTTCAAGAAATGATGGATACACAAAAGGTTCAACAACATTCAAATGGGAAACAGTAAAATATGATAAAGAAAGAAGTCAAGATTTAAGAATTGATAGATTAGACAATCAAGAAGCATTAGGATTACCTTTTGCAAAATTATCTGGAGAATTTGTAAGAACAAAAGTTGTTCCAGAAACTGATGCAGCAAGAATAGCAAAAATAGCAGGAGTAGATGGAATATCAAGAAAGAAAGAAACAATTTCCGATGGTGCAGGAGTTGTAAGTGCATTAAGAGCATGTACAAATAAAATGGATGAGGATGAAGTTTCAACAGAAAATAGAATCTTATTCATAACACCAACACTAAAGGGAATGATAGATGATTTAGATACAACTAAATCTAAAAAAGTACTAGAAAGATTTTCAACAATAATTGAAGTTCCACAAACGAGAATGTATACAGCAATAACATTAAATAGTGGAAAAGAAAATTATGGATACCAAAAAGCAAAAGACACATACATTAAGTCAAAAGATACAGCTGTAGTATCAGGAAAGACATATTACACAGAAAGTTCTGGAACATATTCAAAAGTAAATTCTCCAGCAGGAAATCCATCAACATCAGATTATTATGAATTAGTAGAAGGAGGAAAAGATATTAACTTCTTATGCATTGAGAAATCTGCAGCAGTAACAGCTATGGACCAATACATAAAATACTTTACACCAGATGAAGATCAAAGTGGAGATGACAATGTATTTAAATACAGAAACAATAACTTATATGGACATGTATATGAGAATAAACTAGCTGGTGTATATTGTTCATATGAAGGCTAGGAGGTTTAAAATGGCAACATTTATAGGATTGAAGATAAATAAAATAGAAAAAGAAACTAAAAAAGAGCTAACAGTTGAAGAAATAAAAGCAATTCTAACTGAAAAAGCAATTGCTTTTGATGGAATAACTAAAAAGAAAGATTTACAGGCTCTTTTACCACAAGAATAAACAAGGGGGCAATAGAAATGGCAGAAACTAACAATATAGATAAAATAATAGCAGATTTATCATCTAATTATAAAGATGATGAAGAAGTCTTAAATGAAATATATGAGGAAGTAAGTTCTATTGCCTCTGATATTTCTAATAGGCAAAAAGATGATGAGAAGTTATTTCCATATATTAAGAAAGCAACAAAAGCAATATATCTTTCAAGGGGAGCAGAAGGCTTAACAAGTCGTAATGAAGGTTCTATTTCAACATCATTTGAAGATATAATAGATAAATTAAGAAATGACATTATAAAATCTGGTTTGAGGAGGATTAAATAATGCTATTACGAGATTTAACAAAAGTATATATATCCGAATATGAAGAAATAGAAGACCACGGAGAATCAGATAAAGTATGGAAATATAAAGGACATGCTTGGCTAAATATGCAACAAGATGTCAACGAGTTAGATAGAAAGTCTACTGGTGAGATTGATTATAGCACATATAAAGGTCGTACGACAAGAGATTATGATATACAAAAAGGCAATGGAATATCATTTGAAGATATTTCAAAATTAAAGGAATTTATTCCTAAATATAAAGTGCTAGATAAAAACAAAATAGGAAGCACTTATGTATATAGAATGGAGAAAATACAGAAATGATAAATTTTAATTGTAATATAAAAGTAAAACATAATTTCAAAAATATAAATACTATAATTCAAAAACTACCACAAACTGCAAAAATAATAACAGAAGATGTATTAAAGAATATTAGAGGTTATGCTATAAGATTGGAAAAAGGACATAACGAAGAAGGAATATTGGTAGAAATGGTTGATATGTCTACAAAAGAAGTGAAAGGGAAAGTTTATGCTGAACCTTCTAAATTTATGAGCAATGGAGTTTCTTATTTATTTTTTGAATATTTTGGGACAGGCACTAATGCAGAGATGGAACATGTTGGAAAATCAAAGCACTTTATAGAAAGTGCTTATACAGAATGGTTTATTCCAGTAAGTAAAGTTGAAAAAACATTGCCATATCCAGTTGTAAATATTCAAGGAATGGATTTCTATATTGCTCATGGAATGAAAGCCAATCACTTTATGGCTGATGCAAGTTTTAAAAGTAGAAATGAAAATGCAGAGATAGTTAAGAAAAAATTAGATGAAATGTTAAAGGAGGTATGTAAATGAAAGATTTAAGCGAATTAGAGTTTTCAGATTTAGTATATGAAAAACTAGAATTATTAAAATATAAACAAATATTAACAAATCCAACTACAACAAGTAAATTCCCTTGTTTGGAATTACATACACCTTTAAAGTCAGTAAATAAAACTGAAAATGCATTTCCAATACTTTCTACATTTCAAATATCAATAACTTGTTGGAACGAAAAACAACGCCAAGCAATGAAAATGGCAGATGAAGTTGATAAGAAACTTCAAGAACTTAATTTTACAAGGACAAATACCAGTTCTGCAGTATATGACCAAATACTGCAAAAATACGGTATAACAATAACATTTGAGGTACGTTATAATTCAATAACGACCTCTTTTAATTTTATAAGATAATAGGAGGAAATTAAAATGGATCCAAAAACAAGTACAATGACAAAATTATTTCATGCTGATACATTAGAAAATTTAAAAACAGAAGGAACAAGAAAACAGGTGGCTTTTGTACAAAGTATACCAGAGTTTTTAAAAGCACCAGAAGGGATAACATATAGTGCTTTAGATATTCCAGATGAAAGACAAGCAGAAGGAAGACAAAAAGCAGAAAATCTAGAAATAGAGATATTATTTAAAGAAGACCAATATGATGAATTAAAAGCATTGCAAACTGCTAAAACAAATGGATATTGGGCAATTCAATTACCAGAGGATACTGCTGCACAACAAGGAAAACCATTAACATGGTACTTTACAGGTACATGTTATATTGGAATGAGTGAAATTGCTATAGATGATATGTTAAAAACAAAATTAACAATCTATAGAAGTTCAGAAATAAAAGAAAGTAAAGGATTTCCCACAGAATAGTTCTACATTAAGTGCTAGGAGTAGAACAAGAAAAGTTACTAGCACAATAGAAGAAAATACAGAGGAGGCTTAGGCCTTCTCTCTTTTGCAAAGGAGAGAAAAAGATGATTATAGAAACAAAAAATAAAACAATAAATTTAGTACTAAAAACAAGAAAAATAGTAGACATAGCTAATCTACTAAAAAATAAGAACTTTGAGGAGGCTTTTACAAAATCATATGCAATATGTGATAGAGAAGCATTGTCAAAAATAATATTCAAATTAGCAGAGAATGAAGATGGCAAAAGTGTATTTACAACATCAGATGAAGTATATGACTTTATTGATGATTGTGGATTAGAAGGAATAACTGCAAATGATTTATATGAAAAGATTGCAGAGGCATTGAATGAAGAGGGTTTTTTCAAAAAGAAAATGAGCAAGAAAGAATTAAAAGAAATGACATCAAATCCTTTGTCAACAATGAATATGAACGATTTAGTTCAAAAATCAGCAGAAAGTGCAATGAGCAAAATAGCAGAGAAACAATTTCAAGAACAGGGATTTCAAGGTTACGAGGCCTAAATGATATAGTAGAAAAAATAAAAGAGGCTCATAATTTAGTTGAATTGATTTATTCAATTGAGTCTCTTGCATATTATTTTGATATGAAACCACACGAATTTTGGAATAGTAGATATTCAGAAATAAATGCATATTGTCAAACTCATCTTGTAAAAATAATTGATGATTTAAAACGTGAAATTAATTTACAAGAAGCGGTAACAAATAAGCTTATAAGAGCAGATAGTATGAGTAGAAATCCTAAAATAGTACCAATTAGAGACAATTACAAAGAATTATTTAAGGAAGAAGAACAACAAACACAATCTCCAGAAGAAATTATAAGAAGAATGAGAGGTATAATGAAAGCAGAAAAAAATTAAAAAAATCATACTTTTTGACAAAATTCGACACAAAAGTACAACTAAAAGTGATATAATCTTTTTATAATGAAATAAAAGGAGAGATGAATATGAAGTGCCCAAAATGTGGAAGCGAGAATGTAACAATTAATATGCAGGAAATCGGAAGTAAAACTCAAAAGAAAAGCAATAGTATAGGACATAAAATGGCACATAGTGCAATGAGAGGAACAGCAGGTTTGTTTACTTTTGGAGTTTCTAATTTGTTTATTCCTAAAAAGCTTGAAGGAAAAGAAAAGACAAAAGCCAAACTAGAAAAAGTATGTCTATGTCAAAGTTGCGGATATGATTGGAAAATAAAATAGAACACTTACTTAGGTAGGTGTTTTTTTATTTGTAAAAATTAAAGAGAGGAGGCATAAAAATGACAGTAGAAGAGATAGAAATCATAGTAACTGCAAAAGTAGAAGAAGCATTAAAAGAATTTGGAAAAATGTTACCAGCTATAAAAAAGACAATGAAAGAAGCACAAGATGCTTTTTCAAAAGTAGATACAAAAGCAATGACAAGTAAGTTACATCAAGCAGTTAATTTTATGAAAAAGAAAATGCAGGACTTAAAAAAGAGTTCTGAAAACAATGAAATAGCAATTAAAGTAAACAATAAAGATGCACAAAAACAAATATCTCAAATACAAAAGCAAATAGATAGTCTACAAGAAAAAATAAATGCTCGACAAATGAAATTAAATGTTATAAATCCACAAATTGATAAGATAGTAGATTATACTAGAAAAAGTGTAACACCAGATGGAATAAATCCTAATAGCAAAGCAATGGATTCAACAGTTAATAATGCGTTAAGTTCAAATAAAGATTTTACATCACTAAACAGTCAAGCACAAAAATTATATACAGAAATAGAAATGTATAATAAACAACTTGAACAAGCCAAAAGTAAAATGGCACAATTAGAACAAGAAACAAATAAAACAGCAACTGCTCAAAATAAATTGAGTAGTTTTTTTGGAGCTTTTAAACAAAAAATAGAGCAAGTAAAGCCTAGTATATCTAATATAAAAAACAGTTTTAAGGGATTACCAAAATTAACTCAAAATATTACAAATAATATAAAAGGAATGGGAACAGGAATAAAAAGTGGATTAGGACATGTTTTAAAATATGCAGGTGCATTATTTTCAATGCAATCAATATATTCAGCATTAAGTGGTGCAGCACATACTTGGCTATCAAGTCAAAATGCTGGTGCAAAACAATTAAGTGCAAATATAGATTATATGAAATATGCAATGGGTTCAGCTTTTGCGCCTGTAATACAATATGTAACAGGTTTGATATACCAATTAATGAAAGCTATACAATCTGTTGTTTATGCATTGTTTAGAGTAAATATATTTGCAAAAGCAAGTGCAAGTTCATATGCAAGTATGGCTGGAAGTGCTAAAAAGGCCAAAAATGAAACAAAGAGTTTATCTAATGTACATAGTGAAATAAATAATGTACAATCTAATGATAATTCAGATAGTGGAAGCTCATCACCAAGTTTTGATTTATCAGGAATAGATAATCAAATATCTCCGTTATCACATAAACTATATGATTTCTTTAAACCACTTGTTGATAGTTGGAATAAATATGGCCCCGCTTTGGTAGAACAAATAAAAACAACAGCAGGACAGACAACAGGTTTAATTTCAACAGTATGGGGAAGTTTTGAAAAAATCATAACTAATGGAACAGTATATTCAATATTGGAAAACATTTTAGCAATAATAGGAAATATTGCAGAAGCTTATTCAAATGCTTGGAAATATGAAGGCAACGGAGATACAATTATTCAAACTATAGCAGATATGTTGAATAGTATTCTTAATACAATAAGGGAAATAACAGCAAGTGAAGGGTTTCAAAAATTTCTAAACGGAGTATCTAATGCTTTTTCCGGAATACTTACTTTTATAAAACCGGTATTGGATGATTTTTTAAGCCTTATTAAACCATTAAGTGAAATAGCTCTTTCAATAGCAGGAGATATTTTAAATTCCATAGGAAATGCATTAAAATGGATTGGAGATAATAAAATTGCAGTAACAATTCTTGAATCTTTGGCTATAGCAATCGGATTAGTTGTCGCAGGAATAAAATTATATAATTTTGTGCAATCGGGAGCTTTAGTAGCAACTTTAAAACATACTGCAGCATTAATAGCACAAGGAATTGCTTGGGTAGCGGCTAATTGGCCTATATTATTAATTGTAGCAGCTATTACTACTGTAATTGCAATCATAATATTATGTGTAAAACATTGGGATAAAATAAAAGAAACTGTAACTAACGTTTGTAACAAAATGAAAGAAGCAGTATCTAATTGGACAAATAATGTTGGTGATTTCTTTTCAAATTTAAAAATTAATATAATTAACAAAGTTACTGAAATAAAAAACCGGAATTTCAAGTAAATTTCAAGAAGCTTATAACAACATAACAAATATATTTGGTAGGCTAGGAAATTTTTTTAGTGAAATTTGGCGGAAAAATAAAATATACTTTCAGTAATTTGGGAACAAGTATAGGAAATGCTATTTCTGGTGCGGTACGAAGCGGAATTAATGGGATTATTTCTATGATTCAGAACACTATAAATAAAGCTATTGGATTAATAAATGGTGGAATAAATTTAATAAATAAAATTCCTGGAGTTTACGTTGGACATGTAGGATATTTAAGTTTACCAAAACTTGCAAAAGGTGGTGTATTAACAGAAGCAACAACAGTAGTAGCAGGTGAATATTCTGGAGCAAAAACAAACCCAGAAATTGTCACACCACAAAATATAATGAGAGATACATTTGAAGATGTATTGTCAGACTTTAATGGTGGTAATGGACAACCTCTACATTTAACAATCCAATACTTAGGAAAAGAAATATTTGATGACACAATAGATTATATAAATTCAAAAACCAGAAGAACTGGAAAAAATACAATAGTAACGGTAGGTGATTAACAATGTTATGGAGAGAACATGGAAAAACAGAAAATTTGCCAACACCTTCAACATATAGTGCAGACATAGAAGATACAGACAATGATAGTTATACAAGTAAAAAGACAGGGGCATTGATAGATAATCCAATAGCCATAGGAATGTTGAAACTTTCTATGGCATGGGATTTAAATTCAGAAGAAGAAGCAGAACAAATTATACAAAAAACATATAAAAATCCGTTTATACTAGATGTAAAAGTACCAGTTGTAAAAGGTGGATTTTTAGAAGGAGCAAAATTTAGAGTTTCAAAAAGAAAAGTAGAAATGATAGATACAGAATTAAATACGAGCACTTCTAAGACAAGGTGGAAGTGTTCTTTTAATTTAATGCAAAAAGAGCTAACAGAAGCTCAAAAACAAGCTTCAAAAAAAGCAAATTCATAGGAGGATATAATGTATAATACAAGTCAAAATTATAAAGATAAAGTATTAAATGATTCAGTACAACATGAATTAAATATATATATAGACGGAAATAAAATTGAACCAAATCATATTATAGATTTTAGTTCAAAATTAGAATTATTTAATAATAATGAATTTTGTTTAGGGTGTACTCCAGAAATAGATATTGAATTTGAAATAGATAAAAGAGACTTACCAGACGTGTACAACGAGGTTTATGTTGAAACAGGTATAGATGGAGAAGTAGTTCCAATAGGCTATTTTACTATTCAAAAACCAATTGAGGATGATGAGTTTAAAGTAAAGATAAAAGCCACAGATTATATGAAAAAATTTGAAGATAATAAATATGATGGTAGCAATTTAATATATCCAGAAACAATGTTGGAAGTCTTAAAAGATATATGCAATAAAGTAGGAGTAGAACTAGGTTCTACTTCTTTTCTTAATTCAAAAAAACAAATAGCAGTATATGACAACACTGTAACAGCACGAACATATTTAGGTTATATTGCAGAACAAGCAGGTGGATTTGCGGTAATAGGCAGAGATGGAAAATTATATATAAAGTCGTTTGGAGAAGATACAACCGAAGTTGATATTGATTTGTTTGGAGATTTTACCTGGGGCGATAAATTTAAAGTAAGTAAAGTTTCTTATGAAGATGGAATACAAAATTTTAAATTTGGAGATGGAACACATGCTACGGTATTTATTGACCAAAACAATATGTACATAGTCGACAAAGAACAAGTAGAAAACATTTACAACAAAATAAATAACTTGGAAATATATACGTTTGAAGGTGAAACAATAATAGACCCTGCTTATGACATTGGAGACATTTTAATAATAGATGGTAAAAAGGTTTTATATCAGGGAGAATTAAAATATGCAGGTAAGTTTAAAGCAAGTATAAAAAGTAAAATTCAAGCTAAAACAGAACAAGAAAGTATGCAAACAAAGCAGAGTAACTCTAACAAAATAAAAAGAGTACAAAGTGAAATAAATCAAATTGATGGGAAAATAACTCAACTGGTACAGGAAACATCTGAACACGAAGAAAAAATAACAAAAGTAGAACAGGATGTAGATAGTATAAAGCAAAAAGTAAAAGACGTAATTGATTATAAAAGAACAGTAGAAAATGTTTCAGAGTTACACTTAACAGATGCAGGAAATTGCGAAATATTGAAACTTGAAATAAAAGGAAATAAGGAGTTTGTAAGTGAATTATATCCAAGAACAAATCTATTTCCAAGAGCAGGTTTAAAACCAAATCAAATGGGAGGATAGTTTATGAAATATAAAATTGTAATAGACAAACAAAGCAGAACTAATCCATCTAGTGAGAAAAAAGAATACGAAGTAGACATAGAAGAATTAAGAGTAAGAAGAAATATTTACGATAGCATAATAATAACAAGAGGAGAAGCTTATGTATTAAGAAAACTACAATTAGCAGACTTTAATGTGTTAAAAATACTAGATAAACCAAAAAAAGAACCTTTAAAAGATATAAAAATCACTTTATTTGAAGGAGATAATTATATTTATTTAGTAGACGTTTATGGCAATAAAATGTATGCAGAATATTTAATTAAAAATGATTTTAATGATATTTATGTTACAAAAAATGAAATGAATAGTGCAATAAATCAAACAGCACAAAGTATTGAATTAAGTATAAATCAGAAATTAACAGGATATTCAACAACAGAAGAAATGAATAGTGCTATAAATATTAAATCAAATGAGATAACTAGTTCAGTTTCTAAAACTTATTCAACCAAGCAAGAATTAACAACAGCTAAGTCTGAGATAAAACAGACTACAGATAGTATAACAAGTACAGTAAGTAAGAAAGTGGGAAATAATGAAGTTATTTCAAAAATTAATCAATCTGCTGAAACGGTTACTATAAATGCAAACAAGGTGAATTTGAGCGGATATGTAACTGTAAGCAATTTAAAAACAGCAGGAAAAACAACTATTAATGGTTCAAATATAACTACTGGAACAATAGATGCTTCAAAAGCAACTATTACCAATATTAATGCAAGCAATATAAAATCAGGAACAATAAGTGGTAGAGCTATATCTGGTGGAAGTATTACAGGAACAACTATAACAAATGGCAATAATTTTAAAGTTGATGCAAATGGAAATATGAGTTGTAGTAATGCAACTATAAAAAACGGAAAAATTGAATTACAATCTGGAACAAGTGCAAGTCCTAATTTTAAAATAGGAAAAAATTTTTATTTAACAGAAAATTACATGCAAATGGGAACTGATACACCAACTTATACAGAAGAAGTTGAAATATCAGTAGGTAATGGAGGTGCATCAATTGGAGTTACGCAAGGAGATAACCAAACCTTTATTAGTCCACGAGATATTACAACAGGATATGTTTATGCAAACAATATATCATCAGACCAAAGATTAAAAGAAAATATAAAAGAAAGTAATATTAATGCAATTGATATACTTAAAAAAATTAATGTAAAGTCATTTGATTGGAAAAAAACAAAAAAACATGTTAATGCTGGAATTATTGCACAAGAAGTAGAAAAAATAGATGATAACTTTGTATTAAAAAAACAAATTTTAAATAAAAAAAAGGAAGCTATTGATTATCAGTATTATATAAATGAATTACCAATTCTTGTCACAGCAATTAAAGCAATACAAGAACAACAAAAACAAATTGAACAATTAAAAGAAAAAGATAAACAAAAAGAAGAAATAATATCAAATTTAATAGAAAGAATAGAAGCTCTTGAGAAGGAGGTAAAAAATGGAAAAGATTAACTTTGAAGATGGACAACTTACTAAAAGAGGATACGTTACAATAGATGGTAAAGAATATCCAATAACTGAACCAGAATATGATGGAGCAACACCACTTTCATCATATGTATTAAATAAATTGCAAGATAATATCGAAGAAGGAATAAACAATATCCAAGCATTGCCAATCGGTCGGAACAAAAGGACAAGTCTTAACAAAACAAAGCGAAACAAATGGAGATGCTAATTGGGAAGATATAGAAGCAAACGAAGTCTACATAGGAAAAGCAGAAGAAGCACCAGAAACAGCAAAGATAATAGTAGAGGAAGAGGACTTTGTAGAGAGTGCAGGATTAAGCAAAGCAGAGATATATTTAGGAGCAGAAGAACCAATTGCTGGTGAAAAAGTGTGGTTAAAAAAAGGAAAAAATATAGTAGAAAGTGCATTAAATTCTGTAAATTCGTATGGAGTAACAGCTAATAATAATGCAGATGGAAGCGTATCGGTTTCTGGAACTAGTACAGCACAAATTGCGTATTTGATAAATGTTAAAAGAATATATGCTTCTAAGATAAAGAATGGAATGTATACTATTAGTTTTAAAAACAATAAAGTAGTATCAGCACTGGGTATACGTTTAAGGAAATGTAGTTCTTCTGCAAAAACAGAAATTTATACAACATTATTAGATAAAGTAAATAAAAGTGAAAAAGTAAATTTACAGTCTTTAATAGATAGCGATACTTTATATATTGAAATGGATATAGTTTTATATAAAGCTACTAATTATAATATTAAAATATATCCACAAATTGAACCAGGAGACGAAACATCATACGAAACTTACATAGAGCCACAAATATTTGTCAGAAACTCAAATGGAGTATATGAAGAATTTATAAATAAAAAAGAGTTAGAAAAGGAAATTTTTGTTAATAAAGCACCTTTTACAGCAAATGAAGGATATACGATAGATTTACAATATATGAATAAGCAAGGAAAACATTATTGGGGAACAGTCGTATTTCATAAAAATAGTGGAATGTTTGGTAGTTCTGAAATTGCACTTAAATGTAATGTTGAATTAGCTCAAATTTTTTCTTATGGATGTTTTTTAGGAACAAATACATATAATGCATTAGCCGTAGGATATCTTCATTTAAGAGCTAATCAGGAGCTTTATGTAGGAGACAATAATAATACATCAAAATATAATTATGCAAGATGTTTTGTTGATTTTATAGAAAAATAATCATAGAAGGAAAGGAAAAAATAAATTATGAAAAATAGCACAAAAGGATTAACATTCACAAAAAATGAATCTGAGTGCAGTAAAATCAGCTTTTATAAATATAAGGTATAAATATAAATAGGAGGAATTTATGAAAATAAAAAAGAAAAACACAACAATACCGATTAACGGAAAAATAGTAGATACAGACAATGTAGAAGATAAAACAAGTAATGCACCAAGTTTGAGACTAGTGGAAGAAATGATGAAAGAAAAATATTCAACAGATGAGCAAGTTGTTGGTACTTGGATTGATGGAAAGCCACTCTATAGAAAGACAATTGTAGCAAATTTTGAATTACAATTAGCTACCCAAGTTACTTGCTATGATGTTAGACATAATATTTCTAATATAGATAAAGTAGTACATGCAGAAATGACAGATGGAACGAAACATATTCCTAATTTATCAATGAGTGGAGGAACTACCACAATAGATTATGTAAGTTCGACAATGATTGAAATAAGATATATAAATGATAGTTGGAGTTCTAGAGACTGGTATATAACATTAGAATATACCAAAAACACAGATTAGGAGGGAAGTTATGAAAATAAAAAACTCAAAAGGAGAATTGAAAGAAGTAGTAATAAAGGCAAATGATAGCATACCACAAAACGCAATTATCGAATATGACGGAGATGTAGTGCCAGAGGGATATGAACAGGTTGAAGATATGACTTTGAAAAAAGTAAATAGTATAAGTTATTATGCATGGTTTAGCATATTTTGTGCAAGATACGATGGAAGTAATTTAATAGTATTTATTCCTAACAATAATTTAAATGGAGGAAATCTTAAAATTTCACAAACTACATTTAATATTAAAGTAAGTAATGGAAAAGCATATACAATCACATCGTCAACGGTTCAAGCAATAAAAAGTCCTGGCGGAATATATATAACAATTCCTGCAGCACAAGTAAATGGAATGACTGAAGGATTATATATGGTTGCATTAACAAGTGCATTAACATTTAATGCTTAGATTAGGAGGATAAGATGCAAGAAATAATAGAATTAATTAGTAAATATGGCGTATCACTTGTAATAGTAGGATTATTCTTATATGACTGGCTTACAACAAGAAAAGATATGCAAGAAACTTTAAAACAAAATAGTACATGTTTAATAGAAATACAAAATACAAATAGAAATACGGCTAAATCACTTGAATTATTACAAAAAAGCATGGACAACCAGTCGGAATTTTTACAAGTACATGATAAAAGATGTGAAGCTATAGAAAAAGATATAGAAAAAATTGAAATTAGAATGGGGGAGAATTGATTATGAAAGAAAAACAATATAGAAATATAACTTTAATAATTGTTTCAATTTTAGTAGGATTATTAGGTGGATTTGGATTTTATAATGCTAATAAAGATAAATCTAAGGATGAAATAATAGATAGTGCTGTAAATGAAGTGCTAAATTATATTGATAATAAATCTACTACAGAAATACCAAACTTAACAGAAACAGATGAACAAAGTCTTGAAGTTCAAGAAACAGAAGCAGAAGGATTTGAAGAGCAAGGAATAATTGCTTATGAAGGCTCAGAAAAAACACCAAATGTTGAAGTTGGAGAATATGCAGGGCTAACATATTATTCACAATTAGACAGTAGATGGCGTTATAATATGTATTCTAGTGTAGGAGATAGTTCACAAACAATAGGAACATCAGGATGTGGGCCTACAAGTTCTGCAATGGTTGTTTCTAGTATAAAAGGAAATATAACACCAAAAGAAATGGCCGATTTATATGTAAAATATGGTTATAGAAGTGTAAATCAAGGTACATATTGGTCAGCATTTAAGTGGACTGCAGATGTATTTGATATTGGATACAGTGAATGTTATAAATTAGATGATGCAATTGCAAAATTAAAAGATAATCATTACATAATTGTAAGTTGCAATCAAGGATTATTTACATATGGTGGACATTTTATAGTTTTAACAGGAGTTGAAGGAGATTATATAAAAGTATATGACCCTTATTTGTATAATGGAAAGTTCGATGTAAGTTCTAGAAGAGGAAAAGCAACAGTTAGTGGTAATACAGTATATGTATCAATAGAAAACTTTAGAGCGTATGCTAATTATCAAAAATTTTTCTGTTTCAAAAATAATAGAACAGACATAAAAGAAAATACAACTACAACAGTTGTAACAGATAAAATAGAAACAAATGTAAATACAGTAAATTATCAAGTTAAAGTCACAGCAAATAGTGGATTGAATATAAGAACAGGAGCAAGTACATCATATGCAAGAGTTGGTGGATATACAAAAGGTTCAATAGTAACAATATTAGCAGAAAGCAACGGATTTGGAAAAACAGACAAAGGCTGGATTAGTTTAGCTTATACAAGTAGAGATATAAGTACATTAAATACTGTTCAAACAGTCGGACAAACTAAGAAATTAACTAGAGATAGTATCTTATATAGTAATTCAAATTTAACAGGTTATAGGTATAATTACAAAGCAAATACAACTATAACAATACTACAAAACATATCAAGTAATGTAGATAAAATTAGAGTTAATATGACTGGTAGAATTGCATACATAAATAATAGTAATTACACAAATGTATCAGTATCAAAGACACAAAGCACAACTAGAAAGATAAAAGCTTGTACATTATACTCAAAATCAAATTTGAGTGGTGTAAGATATCAATATAAAGCTAATACTACTGTAACAGTTTTACAACATATAAATTCATATGTAGATAAAGTAAGAGTAAATGTAACTGGTAGAATTGCTTATATTAATGTTAATAATTATAGATAAAAAATGAAGGTAAGTTGATTAATTTCAATTTACCTCTTTTTAAATTATTCATTTGTTACTTCAATATATTGTGCTAATATATTTTGCATTCTATTTATAAAATTATTATAACCATCAGTTAATGTATCCATATTATCTAATTTTTCTAAATAGTCACTAGAATCATCAATAATAGAACGTGCTATAGGATTTGTATCATAAAGTTCTCTTATAATTTCAAGTTCGATTTTTTCTTCATTTCCTATCCTTGGAGTCTTAAAATCCTTTCTTTCATAATATCTTTTTAAAATTTTGTATTCATTTATATTGTCTTTTGAAATAATATGACACTTTCCATTCATAATAAATACCTCCTTTTTATAATATATCACACGAAAAGTAAAAATATTGTCGAATATTGTCAATAAAAACAAAATTGCGTTTTAGGACTTAAAATTAAGGCATATAATTACATTAATTAAAAAATAAAATTGCTTAAAATTGATTGTGAAGGCTTGATTTTTGGCTAAAAATAAGCATTTTTTACTTGAAATCACATAAAATTTATGGTATAATGTTGACAGATAGAAAAAGAAATGTTACAATTCTGTAACAGAAATATTACAATTGTTTTAAATAATTGCAATATCTATTGACACAAATGAATAATAATATTATTATAATAAAAAAGAAAGAGAGAACTTCTTCTCTCTGTCTACCGCTTATCTAAATTGTTTATGGTTGGAGTTCTCTGCACGAACTTCAATTTTTTTATTTTTGTCTTGATATTTGATATATGTATTATAGCCCATAAAAGCTAAAAGACATAATACAAATCCAACAGATAAAATAATCAAAGCTATACCTAAAAATCTCACTGCCAGTATTGCAATTTCCAACTTAACCACTTCCTTTTGTTATAAATTTCTGCACTGAGTGGGTGCAGTGGATTAGCATTTCTGCTTTAACAATTAGCAAAAATGCTAATTAGTACACCCAACTCAAAATTAGTGGCTATAAACGATAAACACAATATATCAAAAATAGAATATAATGTCAATAAAAAGTCGAAATTTCTGTGGATAATTTTTTAGAAATTGTGGAAAAATATTTTAAAACTGTGGATAACTTTATGGAAAGGTGTGTAATTTGCGTAAAATTTTAATATGTGTTATAATGTGAAAAAATAAAAAGGAGATTTTATATAAGGAAGATAAAAAATAAAAGCCCATAAATACAATATGCTATTATATAAAAATATTAGTAAATAGAAAAGAGGAAAAATAAGGACAGAATTTAAAATTGTAGAGAAAAAAAATACATTAAAGAAAATATCAGATTGGATAGAAAAACAGTATCAAAAATACAAAGGATTATTTAGAATTATAGAATTTATTAAGTTTTTAACTGATATTTATAAATTGATACACGGAATATAATAAGGAAAAATAATTGTTCATATTCTTCGACACCGTTCGACACACGAAACACATAAATAATGTTATAATATAAATGAGAAATAAACCATACCAGATTAGTCCCAGCAGAAAGGGGCTTTTCTTTTTGTATAAAATTTGTAATATTGTAAATAATATAAATATGATTAATTATTATAAAAAGAGTAAAAAAGAATTTATAAAATATATAAAGAAAAATCCATACACTACAAGAGAGGAATGGGACGAGTATGCACATAAAAATTGTTTATTTAGTGCGCTTACTTTGTGTTCACATGAAATATCAGAGAATACATTAGAAATATTGCAAAAATATAGTAAGAGTGAGTTTGAATATTTAAAAGAAATGTTTATAATAATTCCAGATAAACGTTTTATAATTTTAAAAAATAAAATAAAGAAAATAATAAAATTAAAAAAAGAGGATAAGAAAACAAATGCAGCAAGATAATATAAAAAGAATAAGAAATTTAAGAAATAAATTGCATGAAAGTATAAAAAAGAATGGATTAGATTCAGATAAAACTAGAAAAATAAGCGATGAAATTGATGTATTAATAAACGAATATTACAATAATATACAACAAATAAAATATCCTGCTGATAGCGAAATGAAAGTATATTATGAACAGTCATATAAGCAACTGAAAATCGTAACACAACAATTAGAAAGATTTCCGTCGGTACAAGAGTGGAATAAATTTGCAAAAGAGAATTATTTATTAAGTAGTACATCAATGCAATATATTTCAAAACTTAACTGGAATTATTTAAGAACTAAAATTTTAAGAGAATTGAATATGAAAATATAAAAAATTGAAAAAATTTTTCCGCACAGTTATTGACTTTGCGGATTTTTTTGTCGAAAACGAGATTAGAAAACTTGACATTATTTTTCATTCATATAAAATAAGAAAGAAGAAGATACTTGACTGCAATCTTTTATCTTCTTCTCACAACAATTCATACTTAAAAATAAGTACATATATAGTATAACTTCTTAAGTATGAAATGTCAAATTTTATATGAAAGAAGGTTTAACTATGAAAGATGTAGTAAAAAATGAGGTAATAAGAGAATTAAATTGTAAAGAGAAAATTAACACAAATGTATTTACAAAAAATATGGAAAAGGGTATAATAGGAAAGAAATATAACTTCTTTACTGCAAATAATAAAGAATATTTGCAAAGGAAGGGATTGTCAATGAAAGAAACAAAAGAAATAACATTAAATGAAGTAATGAAAGAAATAAATTGGAAAGAAAAAATAATAATAAAGGTTTTTAGTAAAACTTTTAATAAAGTTGCAAATTTAGTAAGAATAAATATTGTAAATCAAATGATAAAGTAATGCAATAAATAATGCAGTAGAAAAAGTTTTATAGATATATTGAAAGTTTACAAGAAGTTAGAAAAGTCATAAACATTGGGTATATAGTTGTGTCTAGCATTTAAAAATTTACAGAAATTACATAAAAATGGCTGTAAGCTCCAAAGAATAAGCGCGGTTTGCATTGCAAACCGCGCCTGACAATAACGTCCTAATAACGATGCTTGTGACTGTAGAGCTTTTTCATGAGAATTTGATGATTAGCGTCCATAAGTACGGACTTTAAAACAGATAACATCATTATATTTTCGTTTCCAATTTTTTTGATGTCTTCCCGGAGTTTGTCTCGGGAAGCTTCGAGTTGAGAAATTGTCATTTTTGAGTAGTCTATTTTTGACTTCTCTGTTTCTAAATTTTGCATTTGTTTATCCTCCTTGAGTCTTTTATAATTAAATTATACCATAAAATAAACAAAAAATCAAAAAATAATTGACTTTTAGGTAAAAAGGTATTAAAATTATAATTAGTTAAATAAAAAAGCAAGTAAGAGAAAAAGTAAAATAAAGGTTACTAAAAGAGAGAATTAGTCTAGGCTGAAAGCTAATTCAAGCAAACATATTTGAAAAACTAACTCTTCGTAAGTTTTGGTGAATAAGCCAAACGTGTAAGATACGTTATAATCTCATAAATTAAGTAAAAATTAGGATGGAACCGTGTAATATAAGCACTCCTATAGATATAAAATCTATTGGGTGTTTTTTGTTTGAGCCGGTGGGCCGGTGGTGCCAGTTGGGACGTTTCTGATGGGACAAAAATGTCCCAAAAGAAACAAGGTTTTAAATAATAGTTAAACACAAGATATTTAGAAGGAGGAGATTTAATATGATTAAATTAACATTAAAAGATGGTTCAATATTAGAAGTTGAACAAGGAAGTACAATATATGAAGTAGCACAAAAAATAAGTGAAGGACTAGCAAGAGTTGCAACATGTGGAAAAGTAAATGGAGAGGTAAAAGACCTAAGATATGAATTACAAGAAGATTGCAATTTAAGTATTGAAACTTTTGAAAGTAGTTTAGACGGTAAAAAAGCATATTGGCACACAACATCACATATTATGGCACAAGCTGTACAAAGACTATTTCCAAATGTAAAATTTGCAATAGGACCAAGCATTGAAAATGGATTTTACTATGATTTTGATGTAGAAAAACCATTTACAGATGAAGATAAAGCAAAAATAGAAGCAGAAATGAAAAAAATAATTAAAGAAGATATTGAAATTGAAAGATTTTCTTTACCAAAACAAGAAGCTTTAAAACTAATGGAAGGACAACCATATAAACAAGAATTAATAAATGATTTAGCTGATGGAGAAGAAATTAGTTTTTATAAACAAGGCGATTTTACAGACTTGTGTGCAGGTCCACATTTAATGAAAACAGGAAAAGTAAAAGCTGTAAAGATATTATCATCATCTGGAGCTTATTGGAGAGGTAATGAGCATAACAAAATGTTACAAAGAATTTATGCTATCTCATTCCCAAAAGCCAGTCAAGTTGATGAATATATACAAAAATTAGAAGAAGCAAGACAACGTGACCACAGAAAAATAGGAAAAGACCTAGAATTATTTATGACAAGTCCATTAGTTGGTTCAGGACTTCCAATGTATTTACCAAATGGAGCAACAGTAAGAAGACTATTAGAAAGATATATTCAAGACAAAGAAGTTGAAATGGGATATCAACACGTATACACACCATCACTTGCAAATACAGAATTATACAAAGTTTCAGGACATTGGGACCATTACAAAGAAGATATGTTCCCTGTTATGAAAATGGACAATGAAGAAATGGTATTAAGACCAATGAACTGTCCACACCATATGTTGATTTACAAAAACAAAATGCATTCATATAGAGACTTACCAATTAGAATTGGAGAACTTGCTCATGATTTCAGATATGAAGACAGTGGAAGTGTTTGCGGTTTAGAGAGAGTTCGTGAAATGTGTCAAAATGATGCACATTTATTTGTAAGACCAGATCAAATAAAAGAAGAAGTAGGAAAAGTTGTACAACTAATTTTATCTGTTTACAAAGACTTTGGATTTAAGGATTATGAATTTAGATTATCATTAAGAGATAAAAAAGATACACATAAATATTTTGATGATGATGAAATGTGGGAAAAAGCGGAAGGTCAATTAAGGGAAATATTAACAGAATTAGGAATAAACTTCTATGAAGCAGAAGGAGAAGCAGCATTCTATGGACCAAAATTAGATGTTCAATTAAAATCTGCAGTAGGACATGATGTAACAGTATCAACATGTCAATTAGACTTCTTATTACCAGAAAGATTCAAACTAGAATATGTTGGAGAAGATGGAGAAAAACATAGACCAGTTGTAATTCACAGAGCAATTTTAGGAACATTTGATAGATTTATGTGTTTCTTAATAGAAGAAACAAAAGGTGCATTCCCATTATGGCTTTCACCAACACAAGTAAAAATATTACCAATTACAGATGCTCAACACGATTATGCAAAAGTAATTGAAGAAAAATTACACAAAGCTGGAATTCGTGTAGTTTTAGATGATAGAAACGAAAAAGTAGGATATAAAATCCGTGAAGCTCAACTTGAAAAAGTTCCATATATGTTGGTTGTAGGAAATAAAGAAGTTGAAGAAAATACAGTATCTGTTCGTTCAAGAGAAAATGCTGAAAATGAAACTATGGATGTAGATAAATTTGTTGAAAGAATAAAAGAAGAAGTTGCAAATAAAACAAAATAGGACAAATGGACGGTCCAAAAATGTCTCATAAAATGTGTAAAAAAATGTCGAAAAATAAATGCAACAGAATTTGACAAAAAATTTGAGACAAAATAGGACTGTCCCTAGTGTTTTAATGAGGGAGGAAAAAATGAAATTAGGAATTGTAGGACTTCCAAATGTAGGAAAAAGTACATTATTTAACAGTATAACAAAAGCAGGAGCAGAATGTGCAAACTATCCATTTTGTACAATAGAACCAAATGTAGGTGTTGTAGCTGTTCCAGATGAAAGATTAGATAAATTAACAGAAATGTATAAACCAGAAAAAACAACACATGCAGTAATTGAATTTGTTGATATTGCAGGTTTAGTAAAAGGAGCAAGTAGAGGAGAAGGTTTAGGAAATAAATTCTTATCACATATACGTGAAACAGATGCAATTGTTGAAGTTGTAAGATGTTTTGAAGATTCAAATGTTGTTCATGTTGATGGTAGTGTTAATCCAATAAGAGATATAGAAACAATCAATTTAGAATTAATATTTGCTGACATAGAAACAGTAAATAAAAGACTAGACAAAGCAAGAAAAAATTTAAAAGCAGACAAAAAATATCAGGAAGAAATAGATTTATTAGAAAAAATATTAAAAGTTTTAGAAGAAGGAAAGTCAGCTAGAACAATTGATTTTAATGAAGATGAGCAAGTTTTAGTAAAAGATATGTTCTTATTAACAACAAAACCAATTTTATATATTGCAAATGTGTCAGAAGAACAATTAGACAATGCAGAAAATGATGAATTAGTAAAACAGGTAAAAGAATATGCATCAAGTGAAAAAGCAGAAGTAATACCATTATGTGTAAAAATAGAAGAAGAACTTTCTGGTTTAGAAGATGAAGATAAAAGAGAAATGCTAGAAGCATTAGGATTAGATGAATCTGGGTTAGATAAAGTTATAAAAAGAAGTTATGATTTATTAGGATTAATGTCATTTTTAACAGCAGGTGAGCCAGAAGTAAGAGCTTGGACAATAAAAAAAGGAACAAAAGCGCCACAAGCTGCTGGAAAAATCCATTCAGATATAGAAAGAGGATTTATAAAAGCAGAAGTTGTATCATATGATGACTTAATAAGAGAAGGTTCAATGGTTGCTGCTAAAGAAAAAGGATTAGTACGTTCAGAGGGAAAAGAATATATCATGCAAGATGGTGATATAGTTTTATTCAAATTTAATGTTTAAAAATTATTATTTTGTAATGAATATAAAGTAAGAAATATGGATATTAATAAGATAAAATTATTTAGATTACAAATAAATAAAAAATTAGTCTAAAATTGTAATATTTTTGTAATAAAAATGTAAAATAAAATTGTAAAAAATATATTGACTTATTAAAATATAAAGTATAAAATTTAAATAGAAAGAAAAAATTTGCAATTAAACTAGATTTGTGGTATAATAACGTTTGGTTGTAAAATAATATATATAAACGAAGGAGAGAATTAATATGAAAAAAACAAAATTAGTAAGTGTTATTTTAATAATGGTTGTAAGCTTATCAGTTTTATTTATAGCGAAAAATGTATATGCAGATAATATCGCAGGAGATTTAACAGGTGCACTTTCAAGTGGAAATTCATTAACAGGAAATAGTACATCAGGTTCAACATCTGGAAATTCAACAACAGGTAATTCTGTTGCTGGAAATACAGTAGTAAGAAATTCTACTTTAGGTAATTCAACAACAAATAATGTATTAAAAACAAATAATACAACAAGTACTTATAATAATACATCTTTACCAAAAACAGGTGTAGAAGATTCAATGCCAGCTGTAATATTAGTTGTAGTATTAGGAATATCAGCAGTATATGCTTATAAAAAAATACAAGAATATAAAAATATTTAGTTGACCAAAAGGGACGGTTCTTGTTGGACATATTTTGGATATAAAAATGTAAAGGAATTTTTCAAAATTCCTTTATTTTTTTTTCTATTTTGTATATAATGTTGAAAGGAAAAATGAATGTAATTATATTATCAATGAACACTAAATAAGGGGAGATACAAAATGAATGAAAAACAAGCAAAAAAAAGAATAGAAGAGTTAAGAAAACAAACAGATTATTATGCACAAAAATATTATGATGATGATGCACCAGAGATATCAGATTTTGAATATGATATGTTAATGGTTGAATTACGTAATTTAGAAAAAGAATATCCACAATTTTTATCGAAAGATTCATTAACGCAAAAGGTTGGAGGGCATGTAAAAGAAGGATTTGAAAAAGTTGTACATGAAGTACCACTTCAAAGTTTGCAGGATATATTTAGTTTTGAAGAAGTAGAGGAATTCTGTCATAAGATGGAGGAAAAAGCAAAAGAAAATGGAATAGAAAAAGTAAAATATGTTGTAGAAACTAAAATAGATGGATTATCTTCAGCACTTGAATATAAAAATGGAAAATTTGTAAGAGGTGCTACAAGAGGAAATGGATTAGTTGGAGAAGATGTAACACAAAATTTGAAAACAGTAAAAACAATTCCTATGGAAATAAATGACAAAATAGATATAACAGTACGTGGAGAAGTATTTATTGCAAAAAAAGAATTTGAAGAAATGAATCAAGAAAGAGAAGAAAATGAAGAAGAATTATTTGCAAATGCACGTAATGCAGCAGCAGGTTCACTTCGTCAATTAGATAGCAAAATAACTGCATCGAGACCACTTGATATTTATATATTCAATGTTCAAAAAATAGATGGAAAAGAATTTAATTCTCATTTTGATGAACTTGAATATTTAAATAAATTAGGATTTAATGTAAATCCTGTACGTATACCATGTGAGACAATAGAAGAGGTCAAAGATGCAATAAGAAAAATAGGTGAAATGAGAGAGGACTTAACATTTGGTATAGATGGAGCTGTTATAAAAATAGATGATTTAAAATTTAGAGAAATATTAGGAACAACGGCAAAAACACCAAGATGGGCAATTGCATATAAATATCCACCAGAGCAAAAAGAAACAATATTAAAAGATATAGTATGTCAAGTTGGAAGAACAGGGGTAATTACACCAATGGCTATACTAGAACCAGTAAAAGTAGCAGGTTCAACAATATCAAAAACAACATTGCATAATGAAGATTTTATAAAAGAAAAAGGATTAAAAATAGGTGATACAGTAGTAATACAAAAAGCAGGAGATGTAATACCTGAAATAGTAAAAGTTGTTGAAGAAAAAAGAACAGGTGAAGAAAAAGACTTTGAAATGCCAAGAATTTGTCCAGTATGTGGAGCTGAGGCTGTAAGAGAAGAAGGAGAGGCAGCAGTAAGATGTACAGGAATAGAATGTCCTGCGAAATTATTTAGAAATTTAGTTCACTTTGTATCTAGAGAAGCAATGAATATAGATGGACTAGGAGAAAATATAATTGCTCAATTATTAGAAAGAGAATTAATTCATAATATATCAGACATATATGAATTAAAATTTGAAGATATTGCATCATTAAAAAAGAATGGAAAGAAATTTGCACAAAACTTAATAGATAGTATAAATGCAAGTAAAGAAAATGATTTATACAGATTAATAACAGCATTAGGAATTAGACATGTAGGTGGAAAAGCATCAAAAATGTTAGCTAGAAAATATAGAACAATGGATAATTTGGCAAATGCTACATTTGAAGAGTTAAGTGAAATAAAAGACATTGGAGAAGTAATGGCCAATAGTATAAGAGAATTCTTCTTACAAGAACAAACATCAGACTTGTTAAATAAATTAAAGTCAGCTGGTGTTAACATGAATTGTTTAGAAGAAGAAAGTACAGACAAAAGATTTGAAGGAAAAACTTTTGTATTAACAGGAAGTTTAGAAAAATATACAAGAAAAGAAGCAGAAGAGATAATAGAGAAACTAGGTGGAAAAACATCAGGTTCAGTATCTAAAAAAACAGACTATGTTTTAGCAGGAGAAGATGCAGGTAGTAAATTAACAAAGGCACAAAGCCTAGGAGTTACAGTTATATCAGAAGATGAATTTGAAGAAATGACAAAATAGAGAACCACAGGCAGGGAAACAGGGGCCAGTTGGGACATTTTTGTCCCATCAGAAACGTCCCAACTGGCACCCTGGCCCCTAGCATAGAAGTAAAGGAGAGAATATGGAAGAACAATATACATTTGAAATGATGTGGGAAGATTTAAATAATGGATATCAAATATTTTATACGTATGTAAGAAATAGATATTTATTATTTAAAACTGCACCAAATTGTTATACACAAAAATTATTATCAGATCACAAAAAAAATCCACAACCTAAAATGTCAATGCTTACATTAAAAAGGGTTAAGGAAATGTTTCCTGATATGGAAGATATAGAATACAAAATTATAAATGATAATTAATTGTAGAATAAAAATATATAAAATTAGAAACGAACAAAAAATGGAGTAAAAGATGCTAGCAAAAAACTAAACTATGGAGATACAATTGGGGTAGTTGGAGTATCAAATAGTTTGAAATTAAACAATTGTAAAATTAAAATAGAAGAAAAAATTTAAAAGATTAAAAAGATTTTAAAGGAGAAATAAAAATGGCTACAATAATAGATGGAAAAGAACTAGCAAAAAAGATAAGAGCAAGTTTAAAAATAGAATGTGAAGAATTAAAACAAAAAAACATAAAATCAAAATTAGCGGTAATAATGGTAGGGGATGATCCAGCATCAAAAGTATATGTAAGAAATAAAAGCAGAGCATGTGAAGATGTTGGGATAGAATATGAAGAATATTTACTAGATTCAAAAATAACTCAAAAAGAATTAATAGAACTAATAGAAAAATTAAACAATGATAAAACAGTAAATGGAATATTATTGCAAAGTCCAATACCATCAAATTTAGATATAAATGAGGCATTTAGAACAATATCATCAGAAAAAGATGTTGACGGTTTTAATCCAGTAAATGTTGGAAAACTAGTTTTAAATCAAGACACATTTGTATCTTGTACACCATATGGAATAATGAAAATGTTTGAAGAATATGATATTGACTTAACTGGTAAAAATGTGGTAATATTGGGTAGAAGCAATATTGTAGGAAAACCATTAATACATTGTTGCTTAAATAAAAATGCAACAGTAACATCTTGTCATTCTAAAACACAAAATTTAGCTCAAAAAGCCAAAGAAGCAGATATACTAATATCAGCAATTGGAAAAGCAAATTTTGTTACAGCAGATATGATTAAAGAAAATGCAGTTGTAATTGATGTTGGAATAAATAGATTAGATAACGGCAAAATCACGGGGGATGTCGATTTTGAAAATGTAAAAGAAAAAGCAAGTTATATAACACCAGTTCCTGGGGGAGTAGGACCGATGACAATTGCAATGCTTATGAATAATGTTATTAAGGCTACTAGAAGACAAAATGAAATGGTAGATTAAGATTAGAAATAAATAAAGTGGGACACAAATTATTGTGTCTTTTTTTGCGTTTTGAGACAAGTTTAATAGTTTAAAAATGTCTTATTATTTGGCTGAAAAATTAAAAAATAAAAAGGAGGAATATAAAAATTGGAGAATTTGGAAAATAAAAAATACTGGATTTGGTTTAGTTTAATAAAAGGATTAGGATGTGTGAGAAAAAACAAGTTGCTAAAAATATATGGTACACCAGAAGAAATATATAAATTGAGCAAGAGTGAGTTACTAAAAATTGATGGAATAGGGGACGAGACAGTAAAAAATATTATAGAAGCAAAAAATGAAAAGATATTGAATTATCATATTAAATATATGAAAGAAAATAATATTGACATTATCCACATATGTGAAGAAAATTATCCACAGCTATTAAAACAAATATATGATGCACCAGTGAGTTTGTATATAATGGGAGATAAAGAAATATTAAATGGAAAAAACGTTGGGATTGTAGGATGTAGAGATTGTACAGATTATGGAAAAAAAGCAGCAAAATATTTTGCATATAATTTATCAAAAGAAAAATCTATTAATATTGTAAGCGGTTTAGCAAAAGGTGTGGATAGTTATGCACATTGGGGCTCAGTGGGAGCCACTATTGAATTGGTAAGAACTAAAAAATGTGGAAAAAAGCAAAATGATTGTGGAAAACAAAATGTAAGCTGTGGAAAAATACAAAAAAATCGTGGAATAAATGAAATAAACTGTGGAAAAACAATTGCAGTTCTTGGAAATGGATTGGATATGATATATCCAAAAGAAAATATAGAATTAGCAAATGAAATTATAAGAAGCGGAGGAGCAATTATATCTGAATACCCATGTGGAACAAAACCAGATAAAATGAATTTTCCTGCAAGAAATAGAATTATTAGTGGATTAAGCAAAGGAATAATTGTTATAGAAGCAAAAGAAAAAAGTGGAACACTGATTACAGTTGATTTTGCATTAGAACAAGGGAGAGATGTTTTTGTGGTTCCAGGAAATATTAATTCAATAAACTCTGTAGGAACTAATGATTTAATTAGACAAGGAGCAAAAATTGTTACATCTTATGAAGATGTAGAATAAAAATTTTAATAAAAGTCAAAAATATAAAAAATGACTTTTATTTTAAAAAAGATATACAAACAAACGTTTACAATATTAAAATAAAATAGTATAATAATTATAGTTTATGAAAATGGAGGTGTACAATGCAAAATACAGAACAACATATTTATGCTGCAATAGATTTAAAATCATTTTATGCATCTGTAGAATGTAAAGAAAGAGGACTAAATCCATTAACAACAAATTTGATTGTTGCAGATAATAGTAGAACAGAAAAAACAGTATGTTTAGCTGTTACACCAACTCTAAAACAATATGGAATAGCAGGCAGAGCTAGATTATTTGAAGTAATAAAAAAAGTCAAAGAAATAAATATAGAAAGAAAAATAAAAGCACCAAATCACAAATTTACAGGAACAAGTTATGATGATATAGCATTAAAAAAGAATCCAGATTTAGAACTATCTTATATAATAGCGCCACCACGTATGAAATACTATATGCAATATAGCACAAAAATATATAATATTTATCTTAAGTGGTTTTCGGCAGAAGACATATATGTATATTCTATTGATGAAGTATTTATAGATTTAACACATTATTTAAAAACTTATAATATGAGAGCAAGAGAATTGGTAACAAAAGTTATTCAAGATGTTTATGATAATACAGGAATAACAGCTACAGGAGGTATGGGAACTAATCTATATTTAGCTAAAGTTTCTATGGATATTGTTGCCAAACATACAAAACCAAATGAAAATGGAGTTAGAATAGCAGGATTAGACGAAATGCTTTATAGAAAAATGCTTTGGAACCATACACCTATCACAGATTTTTGGAGAGTAGGTAAAGGATATGCCAAAAAACTTGAAAAACATGGGATTTTAACTATGGGTGAAGTGGCAAGAACATCTATTAAAAATGAAGATTTGCTATATAAATTATTTGGAATAAATGCAGAACTATTAATTGACCATGCTTGGGGATATGAGCCTGTAACAATAGAAAATATAAAAGCATATAAGCCATCATCTAATAGCATTAGTTCTGGACAAGTATTACACTGTCCATATAATTATGAAGATACAAAATTAATAGTAAAAGAAATGTCTGAACTTTTAACATTAGATTTAGTTAAGAAAAATTTAGTAACAAATCAAATTGTAATGACAATAGGATATGATGTTGAAAATATGACAAATAGAAATATCAGTTATAATGGAGAAGTAACAACAGATAGATACGGACGTAAAATTCCAAAGCATGCACATGGAACCATTAACTTAGACCATCAAACATCATCTACTAAAATTATAATGGATTCAACAATGAAATTATATGAAAGAATTATAAATAAAAATTTGCTTGTAAGAAGAATAAATATTACTGCAAATAATGTAATAAATGTTATAGAAGCGGAAAATGATAAAACATTTGAACAAATTAATTTATTTACAGACTACCATAAAAAGGAGCAGGACCAGCAAAAAGAAAAAAGAGAAAGAAATTTACAAAAAGCAGTAATAGATATAAAAAATAAATATGGCAAAAATGCTATAATTAAAGGAATGAATTTGCAAGATGCAGGAACTACTATTGAAAGAAATAATCAAGTAGGTGGGCATAAAGCTTAGAATTGACAAAAGTTTATACAAGCAAGTTTATGACTTGAGAAGGGAATAAAAGTAAAAATGAATAAAAATAATTATGATGATATTATAAATTTACCACATTATGTTTCAAAAAAAAGACCACGAATGAGTATGGAACAAAGGGCTGCACAGTTTGCTCCATTTGCAGCATTAACTGGATTTGAAGATGAGATTGAAGAGGCAGGGATAGAATTTATTAAAAAAATGGATACACAATAAAAATACACCACATTTAGCTTTGCCGAGCTGTGTGGTGTAAACTTTTTTACTATAATTATGAAAAATAAAAAAAAGTAATTTTACAATTACTTCTTTTATGGTGGCTCGAAGTGGAATCGAACCACTGACACGGGGATTTTCAGTCCCCTGCTCTACCAACTGAGCTATCGAGCCAAAAAAATAAAATCTTATATATTGTATATAAAAAAATGGCGACCTGGAACGGGCTCGAACCGTCGACCTCTAGCGTGACAGGCTAGCGTTCTAACCAACTGAACTACCAGGCCGTAAAAGAATGGTGGTCGTTATAGGGCTCGAACCTATGACCCCCTGCTTGTAAGGCAGATGCTCTCCCAGCTGAGCTAAACGACCATGTCCTTTCGACATTGATTAGTATACAAGATTTAAAATAAAATGTCAATACTTTTATTAAAAAAAATTAAAAAAATTATAAGAAAAATTCAAAAACCTTGATTTTAATACAAAAATGTAATATTATATCTAAAGAAAATTGCATATATTTTATGTATGTTATAAACAAATATAATAATTTCTTAAAAAATAAAAAGGAATTTAAATAAAAGTTGTATAATAAAATATATGTAGGAGGAACAAAAGAAAATGAAACAGAAAAAAGAAGAAAGCAAGAAAAGAAAATTAATAAAACAAATTCTTTTTAGTGTTTTAACAATTATTTTAATTATAATATTAATTTTACTTTTTAAAAACGTTTATAATAAACTAAAATCCAAGAAATATTTTGAAAATGATATAACATCTTTTTCAGAAAAAAACAAGAATACAATATTTTCAATAAATAAAATAATGTTTTTTAGTAGTTGTGATTCAAAAAATAAAACAACTTCACAAACCAATTTTACAATAGAAAATTTATATGCATATACAGATATAGCAATATTTATAGATAATAATATATTAGAGAATAAAAATGAACAGATAAATTCTGAATCAAATTCAATAGAAAATAATGAAACAAATATGGAAGAACAAAAAGAAACGTTAACAGCAGAGAATACTTTAAAAAATGTAAAAATAACAAATATTAAATTCACAAAAAAGCCAGGAATAGGGAATGGAAATATATATTATAAAAATGTAAATAATTTTGCAAAAAGTGAAATTAATGAAAAAAATAAAATAGAAAATGAATTACAATTTGAAACAACATCAGAAAACGAGACAAACTTAGATAAGCCAATATTATATAATAATTGTGCAAATCCAATAACATTAAGTTATATCAATCAAAATATAAAGACAGACTATACAATGACAGACACGCAAAATCCAATAACATATAATGGTAAATTGTTGAAAAGATGTGGAATTTCAATAAATTCAATAAGTACATCAATATCATTTGACATAGAAATAGAAAATAATAAAAATCAAAAATTTAAAACAACAGTATATTTTGATATTCCATATGAAGATACAGATAAATCAATATATGACGGAAGTATTGTTGTGGAAAAAAATACAAATTTTAATTTTTATAGATATGAATAAAAAATAGGACTTATACATTATGGAAGGAATGTGATAGGAAATGAAAGAAAAATTAAAGATAGCAGATGAATTAAAACAAAAATATCATAAATGTGAAGAGATAACAAATTTTAAACAAATGATTGATAGATCAGCTGAAATTTATAAAACAAGAACAGCATTTAAATTAAAAGATAAAGATGGAAAAATTTATAATAAAACTTATGAAGAATTGAAGGCTGATGTAACAGCATTGGGGACAAGCTTAATAGAACAGGGACTTTTAAACAAAAGAATTGCTGTAATAGGGAAAAATTCATATAAGTGGGCAATATCATATTTAGCAGCATCAATAGTAGGGATAGTTGTTCCAATAGACAAAGAATTGCATTCATATGATGTAATAAACTTTATGAATGTCTCAGAAAGTAAATGTATTTTAGGTGATAATAAAAATTTAAAGAAAATAGTTGAAAATATAGAAAAATTAGAAAATAAAGATACGTTATTTATTGATTTTGATAGCAAAATACAGGAAAAAAATTTGTTATCATTTGAAATTCAAATGGAAAATGGAAAAAATCTAGTAGAAGAAGGAAATAATAAGTTCGAAAAAATAACAATTGATCCAGATGAATTAAAAATATTACTATTTACATCAGGAACAACAGGAAATGCAAAAGGAGTATGTTTATCACAAAGAAATATATGTTCAAATATTTTATCAATATATGGAATAGTAAAAGTAAAGAGAAGTGATTTGTTTTTCTCAATTTTACCATTACATCATACATATGAATGCACAATAGGATTTTTATTACCATTATATAGTGGAGCAAGTATATGTTATTGTGATGGATTAAGATATATAACAAGCAATATGCTAGAGTATCATCCATCAGTTATATTATGTGTTCCACTACTTTTAGAAAAAATGTATCAAAAAATAATTAAAAGTATACAAAAAACATTGCCTAAAAAATATACGGAAAATCTTAAAGAAAAAGAAAATATAATTGATAAATTGCCATTTTATATCAAGGGGATAGTAAAAAGAAAAGTAAAAAATTCATTAGGTGGAAGATTAAGAGTGTTTATAGTAGGTGCAGCAGCTGTAAATCCAGAAATAGCAGATACATTTGATAAATTAGGATTAAATTCATTGCAAGGATATGGTTTAACAGAGTGTGCTCCATTAGTTGCAGGCAACACAGACTTCTTTAAAAGAAATGACAGTGCAGGTTTACCAATACCAAATGTAGAATATAAAATAGACAATCCGGATAGTGAGGGAGTTGGTGAAATAATAGTAAAAGGTCCAAATGTAATGCTTGGTTATTATAATATGCCAGAAGAAACTGAAAAAGTTTTAAAAGATGGATGGTTCCATACAGGTGATTTAGGAAAAATTGACGAAAACGGATTTTTATATATTACAGGAAGATGTAAGAGTGTAATAGTAACAAAAAACGGAAAGAATATATATCCTGAAGAAATAGAATCATATTTAAATGATAGTCCTTTAATTTCAGAAGCGCTAGTTATTGGAATCCAAAAAGAAAATGACGACGAAACATATGTTAATGCTCAGATATTTCCAAACATGGATGCAATTAAAGAATATTTAAAAGGAACAGTACCAACAAAAGAAGAAGTAAAAAAGATTATGGCAGATGTAGTATCTAATGTTAATAGCAAGATTCCTAATTATAAACATATTAAGAATTTTGCTGTTAGAGATAAGGAATTTGAAAAAACAACGACTCAAAAAATAAAAAGATATGGAGATAATATGAAAAAATAGGAATTTTTGGGGACACCAAACAAAATCTTTATTTTTTACAAAAAAGTTAGACCGGAAAAACATTTCCAATCCAACTTTTTAATATGTCTTATAAAGGATTAGCAACATCCTCTATTTCCACCGCAACAGCAGCAGATTATTAATATTAATAGTATGATACAGCAGCAGTCATCACCAAATCCGAAACCACCACAACCTCTGTTTTCTGGCATAGTCTAGACCCCCTTTCCAAGCAAAAACTATTTTCTTTTTGTGTTTTTCCTTGTTCCTTTGTATAATACATATTATGATAAAATAGAAAATTGGTTACAGGAAATAAAAAAATTTTTGTTGAATTTATTAAACAAATCGTATATAATATGAAAAAAACGAAAGAAGGTAGAGAAATGTCAGGAATTAAATTAAATTTAAAAAACATAGGAATATCACAAAAATCAATAATGGAATATAAAGAACAAGTAGAAAATATCCACAAAGAACTACACAAAAAAGCAAATGACGAAAAAGACTTTGTAGGATGGTTAGAATTACCAACAAACTATGACAAAAAAGAATTTTCAAGAATAAAAAAAGCAGCAAAAAAAATAAAAAAAGAATCAGATATATTAGTAGTAATAGGAATAGGAGGCTCATATTTAGGAGCAAGAGCTGTTATTGAAGCACTTACAAGTTCATTTTATAACATGCTTACAGAAAAACAAAGAAAATATCCACAAATATTATATGTAGGAAATAATTTAAGCCCTAACTACATTAATGAATTAATTGAATATATTGGAGATAAAGATTTTTCAGTAAATGTAATATCAAAATCTGGAACAACAACTGAACCAGCAATTGCATTTAGAATATTTAGAGAAATATTAGAAAATAAATATGGAATTGAAGAAGCTAGAAGCAGAATATATGTAACAACAGATAAAGAAAGAGGAGCATTAAAAACACTTGCAGATAATGAAGGATATGAAAAATTTGTTATACCAGACAATGTTGGAGGTAGATACTCAGTATTAACAGCAGTTGGATTATTACCAATAGCAACAGCCGGAATAGATATAGAAAAATTAATGCAAGGAGCACAAAATGCACAAGAAAGATATGACGACCCAAATCTAAAATATAATGAATGTTATAAATATGCAGTTACAAGAAATATCTTGTACAAATTATATAAAAACACAGAAATATTAGTAAATTATGAACCTAAAATGCATTATTTTACAGAATGGTGGAAACAACTTTATGGGGAAAGTGAAGGAAAAGACCAAAAAGGAATATTCCCAGCAGGAGTTGACTTTACAACAGATTTACACTCAATGGGACAATATATACAAGAAGGAAGAAGAAACTTATTTGAAACAGTTATATCAATAGAAAAACCAAAATCTGATATAACAATAAATAGTGATGAAGATAATCTAGATGGTTTAAATTATTTATCAGGAAAAACATTGGACTATGTAAATAAAAAAGCAATGGAAGGAACAGTTAAGGCACATGTTTCAGGAGATGTACCAAATATAATGATAAATATAGAAAATTTGGATGAAGAAAATATAGGTGAGCTAATATATTTCTTTGAAAAGGCATGTGCTATGTCTGGTATGATACTTGGAGTAAATCCATTTAATCAACCAGGAGTAGAAGAATATAAAAAGAATATGTTTAAATTGTTAAAAAAACCAGGGATTTAGGGACGTTCCTTAAAATCCCTTTTTAAAGGGAATAGGGGACAATCCTTTATTAAAAAAATGTTTCTCTGTTTCTTGAAGATAGAACGGAGAAGAAAAGGTGATAGTGAAATGATATTTAAAGAGCAATTTACAATGCAATTAAAAGATATAGGAAAAGAAAATTATATGAAAAATAGAGCAATATTAGAAATATTTGAAAATATAGGAACACATCATTCTGATATTGCAGGATATGGACCAAATGATATAAAAAGAACAGGAGTAACATGGGTTTTACTAGATTGGAAAGTTCAAGTTTTAAAAAGGCCTAAATATGGAGAAAAATTAAATGTATCAACATGGGGAAGAACAATGAAAAGAACATATACATACAGGGATTTCGAAATGTATGACGAGGAAAATAATTTGTGTGTAATTGGAACTTCAAAATGGGTATTAATAGATATTGAAACTGGAAAAATTGCAAAAATAACAGAAGAAATATATGAAAAATATCAAATTGAAGAAAAAAGTGTATTTAATATAGAAGAATTGGATAAACTAAAGGCACCTGAGGAATATAGTTCAGAAATTGAATATAAAGTTTCAAGAAGAGATATTGATTTAAATGGACATATGCATAATTTGTATTATTTAGATATAGCATATGAAGCTTTACCAGAAGATGTATATGAGAAACGTCCTTTTGACAGTTTTAGAATTCAATATAAAAAAGAAGTAAAATTGGGTGATGTTGTTAAATGTAGATATACTTTTAAAGATGATAAACATATTGTTTCTGTTTGTAATAGTGATGGAAGCAGAGTACATGCAATTATAGTTTTGAAATAGAGATATAGTGTTAAAAAATTTTTTGGTATTGAAGGCACGTTACAGTTCACAGCTAATAAAATTATTGTTTGTGTGGCACCCTCTTCACCTTGGGTAATTATATATATTTGAGATTTCGTTTGTTTGATTGGAGTGAAAAATAGAAAATCTTAAATAAAAAACTGAGGAATGCTCAC
>ERZ840057.255-NODE-255-length-58628-cov-20.255698_pt1 | contig 58628 bp, 54 predicted proteins | sample MGYA00519907_ERZ840057 | MGnify/ENA primary metagenome ERZ840057 (study PRJEB31850, sample SAMEA3708862) | human gut metagenome | biome: human gut; feature: human-associated habitat; material: faeces | place: China | collected 2014 ...
GTTCTATCAATTCTTTTGGAATATTCCATAATACATAACTTTGGTCTTTTTTACCTGCTTGTGATTTTTTTAACACCCATCTTCCATATTTTTCACTATATTCTGTTTTTGCATAATGGCCTGTTGCTATATAGTTACATCCTAGTTCTTTTGCCTTTTCCCACATAATTCCAAACTTCATGTATTTGTTACATTCTATACATGGGTTTGGTGTTTTGCAATTTGCATAACAGTCTATGAAATCATTTATTACATAGTCTTTGAATTGTTCTTTGCAGTTATATGTAAAATGTGGAATTCCTATTGTTTTGCAAACATTTTTTGCGTCTATATATGTGTTTATGTTGCAACAACTGCTTCCTGCAAATAGTTCTAGCGTTGTTCCTAATGGCTCATATCCTTCTTTTTTTAGTAGTATTGCTGATACTGAACTGTCAACTCCTCCACTCATTCCTAATAATACTTTTTTGTTTTTCATTTTATTTTTCCTTCCTTAAGGTACAAATCAGATTAGAATAAAATTTCTCAGTTTTCTTCTCTATAATATTTATTCGTAAATATTTATTAAATTTATTGACATTTTTATTAATAAATGTTAATATAATAATATAAAAGATAAGAGCATCGCCCTTATCTGTGTGTTTGGTTAGATTTGTCCATAGGGCAAATCTCTATTTTTCTTTTAGATGAATAATACCTAAATACATATTTGTGCTTTGAACATATATGTATTAATAATGCAGTTCCTACAAAGAAAGCCATTATGATTAATAAAAATTCTATTAATTTCACAGCCGTCAACCCCTTTCTTACGTAATTTACATTTAGCTATATAAGCATAAATGCATAGATTAGCAAGCATATAACATAGGCTTACTAGTCTATGCACTTATGCTTGAAAAGGGCAACTTCCAAACTATTGCAATTTTATCATGTATATCTTTAAAAGTCAATATTTACTATTAAATTCTTTTTTATATATTATTCTGCACAGAAAATTTATTGAAAAAATCTTTAATTTTTCAGTTCCTTTCTTTTAATGGCTGCAATTTATATTTCCAGTCCCTGTGCTATCATTTTTATTTAGCATATCTTCAATAGTATGCCAAGCCAAAAGAGCACACTTAACTCTTGCTGGCATATTAGACACATTTTTAAAAGCAATTGCATCTTCTAATTTTTTTAGTTCTTCCTCATCAGTCGTCTCTCTTTTGATCATTTCTATAAATGTTTTTATAATCTCTTTTGCTTCTTCAACAGTTTTGCCTTTTAATGTATCTATCATTATTGATGTTGATGCTTGTGATATTGCACATCCATGTCCTGAAAATGCCATATCTTCTATTTTATTTCCATTTAATTTTAATTGTAATGTTATTTCATCTCCACAATTTGGGTTATGCCCCACTTCACAGTAGTCTGCATTTTCTATTTTCTTTTTATTGTATGAATTCATACTGTGTTCCATTATTAGTTCATTGTAAACATCTGTTAACTCGTCCATTTTCTCAACTTTCCTTATCTTATATAATTTTTAAACATACCATAAGCCTTATCAAGAGCCTTAACCAATTTATCTACATCATCTTTTGTATTATAGATGTAGAAACTTGCTCTACATGTAGAATCAATACCCAAGAATCTCATAAGTGGTTGTGCACAATGATTTCCAGAACGTACACATACACCTTCTGAATCCAAAATGCTTGCAACATCATGTGGATGAACCCCATTAATGTTGAATGAAATTACACTTGAATGATTTTCTTCATTTGGTGTTGTGTATAATGTTAGATAATCTAGTTTTGATAATTCTTGTCTTGCATATGATATTACTTCATGTTCAATTTCTTGTATTTTATCATATCCTAAATTTTCAATGTAATCAATTGCTGCTCCTAAACCAATTACACCTTCAACATTTTGTGTACCTGCTTCAAATTTATTTGGAAGTGGTGCAAATGTTGTTTCTTGTTCGTAAACATATTCTATCATATCTCCACCCATTAAAAATGGAGTCATTTTGTTTAGTATTTCTCTTTTTCCATATAATACACCTATTCCAAGTGGTGCAAGCATTTTATGTCCTGAAAATACTAGAAAGTCTGCATCTAAATCTTGAACGTCAATTTTCATATGTGGTATGCTTTGTGATGCATCAACTATTACCACTGCACCTTTTTTATGTGCATATTTAATTATTTTTTTCACATTGTTTATTGTTCCTAAAACATTTGAAACATGTGTGATTCCTACTATTTTTGTTTTGTCAGTAATTTTACTTTCTATTTCTTCGTCTGTAATTTCATAATTTTCGTTGATATACATGTAGTTTAATTTGCTACCTGTTTGCTTTGTCATTTTTTGCCAAGGAACTAAGTTTGAATGATGTTCCATTATTGAAATTATTACTTCATCATCTTTTTTAAGGTTGTCCAATCCATATGAATATGCAATTAAATTTAAGCTTTCTGTTGCATTTTTTGAGAATATTATTTCTTCTCTGTGTTTTGCATTTATGAATTTTGCTATTTTTGTTCTTGTGTTTTCGTATTGTTCAGTTGCTTCTACACTTAATGAATATGCTCCCCTATGTGGGTTTGCATTGTATTTTTGGTAGAATTCTTCTACTGCTTTTATAACTTGTATTGGTTTTTGTGTTGTTGCTCCACTGTCTAGATATGTGATGTTTTCATTTTCTAGTAATGGAAAATCTTTTTTTATATTATTCATTTTATCTCACCTTTTTCTTTTAAATGAATCCTTTTCTTTTAATCCAATCTTTTATCAATTTCTTGTAAAATTTCTTCTCTCAATTCATCATTTTCAATTTTTTCTAAAATCTGATTAAATCTAGCTCTAACCATCAGCTTCATAGCCTCTTTAAGTTCAAATCCTCTACTCATAATATAGAATAATTCTTTTTCGCCAATTTTCCCAGCAGAACTTGAATGATTACCCTCAACCTCTTCTTCAGAACAAAGTAACATTGGTAAAGCTATTGATTTTGCTGTATCTGATAATAGCATACAAGCTTCATTTTCATTTCCTGTAGCTTTCTTACAACCTTTTTTGAAATCAATTGTTCCTTTAAAATGTTTTTTAGATGTATCTTTTAAAGTTCCTTGAACTTCTATATCAATATTAGATTTTTTACCTCTCAATTCACCTATATAATTTAAGTCAAAAACTTGGTTTTCTTTTCCTAAATAAATTGTGTTTAGTTGATTATCACAGTTATCGCCTTGTAAATTAGAATAATAATTTGTAATGCTGTGTTTTCCGCCAAAGTCAACAATTGTATAATTAATTTTTGCATTTTCTTCAAAATCGTTTTCAATTGCTAAAAAGTTATTTGATTTTGTATTCATTAAATTAACTACTACTATATTTAATTCTGAATTTTTTTCGGCTTTTGCTTTTATTATTCCATTGTGATAACTTTCATTTTCTTGGTTTGAAGTGTATTTTATTATTACTGTTGATTTTGTGTTTTCATTTGCAGTAATTTCTATGTTGTCTATTAATGCAACATTTTCATCATCAAATTTAAAATCTATTTCCGCTTCTGTTTTTTCTTTTTTATTTTGAGTATTATTTATGTTTAATTTTATTTTTTGGTTTGCTCCGTGTTTTGCTTGATTTGTAAGTTCTTCACTTAAACCATAAACTAAATCTGTATTTGTATTGTCTGCATTTTGTTCTATATTTATTTTAGATGTGTCACCAATTATTGTAACATTTTCAAATGATGTTATAACTTCTGGAACTTCAATATTTTCTAATTTCATATTGTTTATTCTGAAATTTCTGGCTGTTCTAACTGGTGTTTCATTTAATTTTAAATTTTCCATATTATCCTATTGCTCCTTCTAATTCTAAGTTAATAAGATTATTCATTTCAACTGCATATTCTACTGGTAATTCTTTTGCTATTGGATGTGCAAAACCTCTTACTATCATAGCCTTTGCATCTTCTTCTGATAGTCCTCTGCTCATTAAATAGAATATTGTTTTATCACTTATTTTACCAATTTTTGCTTCGTGTGAAAATTCAACTTCATCTGTTCTTATATCATTTGTTGGTATTGTATCTGAAATTGATATGTCATCTAGCATAAGTGATTCGCATGATACTGATGATTTTGAATTTTTTGCATTTTCATTTATTCTTACTAAACTTCTATATGTGCATTTTCCTCCATTTTTTGATATTGATTTTGCATTTACTACACTTGATGTATTTGGTGCGTTATGAATTACTTTGAATCCATTGTCTAAGTTTTGTCCGCCACCTGCAAATGATATTCCTGTGAATTCTGTTTTTGCACCTTCTCCATTTAATATGCTCATTGGATATAGCATTGATATTTTTGACCCAAATGAACCTGATACCCAATCCATTTTTGCATTTTTTCCTACTATTGCTTTTTTTGTATTTAGGTTTAACATATTTTTTGACCAGTTTTCTATTGTTGAATATCTTAAATAAGCATTGTCTGCTACATATAACTCAACACATCCCGCATGTAAGTTTACTTTATTGTATTTTGGTGCTGAACATCCTTCTATAAAGTGTAAACTTGCTCCTTCTTCTACAATTATCAATGTGTGTTCAAATTGTCCAGATTCTGGTGAGTTTAGTCTGAAATATGATTGCAATGGAACATCTACTTTTACTCCTTTTGGTACATATACAAATGAGCCACCTGACCATACTGCTCCATGTAATGCAACAAATTTGTGGTCATTTACTGGTACACATTTCATAAAGTGTGATTTTACTAGTTCTGGATATTCTCTTACTGCTGTTTCCATATCTGTATAAATTACACCTTGTTTTATTAATTCTTCTTTCATACTATGGTAAACAACTTCTGAATCATATTGTGCCCCAACACCTGCAAGTGATGTTTTTTCCGCTTCTGGTATTCCTAATTTGTCAAATGTATTTTTAATATCCTCTGGAACGTCATCCCATGAACTATTTAATTTTGACTTTGGTCTTACATATGTTGCGATTTCATCCATATTCAATTCTGATAAATCTGGTCCCCATGTTGGCATTTCTAAATTGTTATATACTTCTAATGCTTTTAGTCTGAATTCTCTCATCCAGTCTGGGTCATTTTTTTGTTTTGAGATTTCTTCTATAATTTCTGGTGTTAAACCTTTTTTTATTTTGAACTCATATTCGTCTTTGTTTTTTATATCATAGATATTTCTATTTATTTCATCTAGTTTTGTTTTTGACATTTATTATATTTTCCTTTCTTGTCAATAGGGACGCCCCTTTTTGACAACTTGTATTTTATATTAAATTGCTTTATAATATTATTATAAAAATTAAAGGAGGGTTTTCATTATGAAGAAAAATCACTTTTTAGAACAGGCTCGGCTATATGGTCTAATTGGGCTAATTACCCTAATCGCAGCATTAATATTTTATATAGCAGTATTAAATTCTTATCCTTTAACTAATACAGAGGAAAATTATATAAAGATAATCTTTGTTTTCCTTTTTACACTTGCAATTTACTGCTGTTTAAAATTTTCAATTCTTTTTATTTTAAAAATTTTTCTAAGAAAGTAAGATTTTTCACCCCAGTTCCCAGCCGTCTTTTTGACTGGGAATCTTTCTATTATTTATATAATGTTATTTATATTGTGCATACCCATTTTCTTCAATCTCTGAAGCTAATTCTTGTCCACCTGTTTTAACAATTTTTCCATTAACCAAAACATGAACATAATCAACCTTTAAACTATGCAAAATTTTAGTATTATGAGTAATAATTAAAACAGCATTATTCTCATTTTTAAACATTTCAATACCTTTTGAAACAGTCTTTATTGCATCTACATCAAGTCCTGAATCTGTTTCATCAAGAATAGCAAGTTTTGGATTTAATACAAGCATTTGTAAAATCTCATTTTTCTTTTTTTCTCCACCTGAAAATCCAACATTTAAACTTCTTTCCATATTTTTAGGATTCATATTTAATTCTTCCATATATTTTTTCAATTCATCTTTAAATTGGAATATTTTTACTGGTTCACCTGTAATTTTATTTTTTGCATATTTCAAGAAGTTTGTAACTGAAACTCCTGGTATTTCTTCTGGTAACTGGAATGACATAAATATTCCTTTTCTTGCAATTTCATCAGTTCTTGATTCTGTAATATCTTCACCATCAAATGTTATTGTTCCATTTGTTTTTGTATATTCTGGGTTATTTAATATTGCATTTGCTGTTGTTGTTTTTCCAGAACCATTTGGTCCCATTATTACATGAATTTCTCCTTTTTTAATATCTAAATCTATTCCTTTTAATATCTCTTTTTCTCCTGCGTTTACATGTAAATCTTTTATTTCTAATAATTCACTCATTGTTTTTAGTCCTTTCTTTCTGTCAATAGGGACGCCCCTTTTTGACAATTTTTATTTATTATCTGTCAAAAGGGCCCGTCCCTATTGACATTGTTCTTCTTGCGCAACATCTGCACTTTTCTTTATTTATATCATAATCACAGTCTAAATTTGTTAATCCAAGTTCTTTATGCACATATTTTGCCAATTTGTTTATTGTTTTATCCGTTATCGCTAATTTTATTTTTTCCGCTTCGCTTTCTGCTTCTTCTTCGTCTAGATTAAGCACATCTTTTAAAAATACATATACTATGTCGTATGCTTCTAGAATTTTCTTTGCTAAGTCTTCCCCTTTTTCTGTTAGTTCTATTGTTCCATATGATTCATAGTTTAGCAGTCCACTGTCTTTTAAATTGTAAATTGCTTTGTTTACACTTGGCTTTGTACAGTTCATTTTTTTTGCGATGTCTGTCACTCGTATGTTTCCATTTTGCTGTTTTAATATGTACATTGTTTTTAAATATTCTTCTGATGATTTTGATATCATGTTTTTTCTCCTTTTATTTTTTGTTAGTTTCGGTTAACATTATACTCTCTTATATATTGTTTGTCAAGGCTAACACTTAAAAAAATGACACATTTTGCTAATTTTAGCATGTGCCATTTTTTAATTTAAAATATTTTATTAATTGTTTAATTTATATGGAGGTGATAATTTAGCGATACCAAAACATCCTCCCGCAAATAGTAACTCTCCAGTTTTAGGGTTAACCTCTAGAGAATTTGTTTCAAATCCTCCTTGTCTTCCCTGTTTTACAATAGAATTTGTTGTATTGCTTGTTACAACTTGGAAAGATTTTCCTCCGTCAACAGAACGATATAATGCACAATCATTTAAAAATGTATTTCCAGCACCTCCACAATAAATAATATTAGGATCTATCGGATCTACTGCAACCTTAGAAATGCTATATCCACCTTTTAAGTTTACAGGTGCTATTTTATATTCTTCAACATATCTATTTAAAACACATTCTACACTACCATCTTTTGTTGATGTTTTATATAAATATCCACCTTCACATGCAGCATATGCCACTTCATTTTTCCAGTCATATGCTACGTCTAATATATGTGCTGATTCATATTTAGGATTTGGTATAAATTCTGTATTGTTTACTTTTTTCCAAGTCTTTCCATCATCATAAGATGTTACAATATATTTTCCGGTTTCGTCCATTCCATATAATTCTTTTTGACCTTTTGGGTTGTGTGTATAAACATTTATACATCCATCCATTTTTGCCCAAGTATGTCCACCATCTTCACTTCTTAAGTCACACGCAAATAATACTTTTGGATTTGTTGGTGATTGATAAGATGATTCTATTCCTGTGTTTATATTTTCTTTTGTAAAATACATTCCTGTATCTACAATTGTTTTTCCACCATCAAATGTGATTTTTAATTTTCTTGGGTTATGCCATGAGTCTGATACTCCAACAAAATATGTATTTTCGTCTACAGCATATCCTCCATAGCAGAATCCGCCCCATCTGTAACCTGACATACTAATATATTTCCAAGTTTTGCCTCCATCTGTTGTTACACATCCATCATAATCTTGTGAACCAAAATATATAATATCTGGATTGTATACATTATAGTGAACATTTCCTCCACTTAATATTCCTGTAATTCCGTTGCTATCCCATTTAAATGTTTTTCCACTATCTGTACTTGAACTTGCATAATCGCCTTGTGTATGTATCCATACTTTATTTTCCTCAATTGTGCTCCACATTGGAATGCTCATTCTGTTATTGTAAGGCATAAAGCTTAATTCATCTGATAATGTTGAATTTTTCCATGTCTTTCCACCATCTGTACTATAATATGGATAATTTTGGTATGTTCCTTGTCTATCTATTATTATCATCTTATTTGAATTTAATGGACTTACTTTTATGTTCATTGGTTCTGTTGTTGGATATGAAGTTGATTCTATTTTTTCAAAAGTTTTTCCGTCTTTTGAAATATATACTCCATCATTATTACAATAATAAACATTTATCTTTTGGTCTTTTTGTGCTGTTAAATCTAATCCTGTAATTGTGTCATCTATTATTTTTTCAAAACTTTCGCCTTTATTTGAACTATAATATATTCCGTCTTTTTTTGAAACATATACATCACCTGTATATGGATTTATTTTTATTGTTCCGTCGCTTAAATCATTGTTTACATGGTTCCATGTATAACCACCGTCTGTTGTTTTATATAGGCCTTTTTCGTTTTCTTCTAAATAGTTGTCTTCTGTTTCATATGCTGTTGACCAATATGCAACCATACATCTATTTTTTTCTTGATTATATGATGATTCGTCATATGCTATTGATTCTCTTATGTCTCTGTGACCTTTTATTAACATCATTTTAGTAAACTTCCAAGACTTTCCTCCATCTTCTGAAATATATAGTCCATTTGTATTAAATGGTGAACCGTTTATTCCAACCGCTACAACGTATGATGGATTTTTAGGGTCTATAGAAAATGCTCCTACTCCTCTTGATTGTAGTCCTGCATTTGACTGCTCCCAGTTTTTTCCTCCGTCTTCTGAACGGTATACTCCACCTACATCTGTTCCATATAATAATGTTTTTCCATCTTTACTTATAGCCATTCCTATTGGCCATTGACAGCCTTCCCCTCCTGTTGTAACGCCTTGTTTTTTTAATAATTCTTTTGAAACCATTGGTACTGCTGACCATGATGTTATGTTTGTTACATTGTTTTTGTCATATGGACATTCTTTTTGTTGTTTTATTAATAATGATAAATCTATTATGCTTAATTTGTTGTCACTGTTCATGTCTGCTTGTTCTAATGATGTTATACTTTTTGATTTTATTAAATATTCTTGCATTATTTGTATGTCTTCATCATCTATAACTGAACTTTGATTTATGTCTCCTACAAATATTTCTGATGCAGCAAATACTGTGCTTTGGCTTATTAGTATTCCACATATTATAAGCATTATCATTGTTTTTCCGATTTTTTTGTTTTTATAGTATAGTATTATTGCCAATATTGCTAATATAATTATTACTAATAATATTGTTCTGCTTGCTCCTGTTTTAGGAAACATTTTTGGTAGATTTTCTTCTGTTTTATTTGTACTTTTGCTTTCATCTGTTGAATTATTTTTGTTTGAATTTATTATGTTATTTTGTTGATTGTTTTCTAATTCATTTTTTACTGAGTTATTTTCTGTAATATCATTTATTGTATTTTTATCTGAATTTTCAGTTGTATTATTTGATGTATTATCGATTGTTGTATTTTTTACTGTGTTACCTGTTGTATTTTCTGTCGTTGTGTTTCCAACTGTATTATCTGTTATGTTTCCTGTTGTTGTATTCTCCACAGTATTATTAGTATTGTCTCCGGTTGTGTTTTCAATTATATTTCCAGGATTTGATGGTTTTTCTATTAAACTTTCATTTACTTTTATTGAAATTTCTTTTGATAATTTTTCATTTTCAAATTCTGTTTTGCTGTCAGATGCTGTTATTCCATCTATTGTTATTTCTGTTTTTCCAACGCTTGCACTATTCTTAGCTTTTAAGTTTATTTTTAATATTTCTTTGTTAGTTTCTTCTTGTTTGTTAATTACAATAAATACATTATTTTCTTTATTATATTTTAAGCTCTCCCAGCCTTTTTTAGTTTCAAAACTATTCTCATCTAGTTCTTCCCAAATATTGCTATCATAGTTTATTTTTGCTTTAAATGCATTAATTTGTTCATCACTATCTATTTTTAGTATAATGGATGTTTCTTCTCCTTGTTTTATTTCTGTTTTTTCTACTTCTATACTACTATTTAATGTTTTATCTGTTGCCTGTATTTTATTACTAAACATTAAAAAGCTTGTACATATTATTATCATTGTTATAAAAAAAACTACCCTTTTTTTCATTTTTATTTCTACCTTTCCATATTAACTTTTTTATATTTATATTTTAACAAAAAAAGAATTAAATAGCAATAAGTCCTTAATATAATAAAACGAAAATAAGCTAAGGTTTTACCCTTAACTTGTTTTCGTTTTTAAAAGCCTAGCTTTGCTTTTAAAAAAATTTCATTTCACGTTGCTTAAAATACAGTGATAGTTAATTCTTTAAACATTTCAGGATTTGTAGATTCTAAAACTTCATTAATTCTATAAAGAATTTCTTCCTTTTGTGTCGTAACATGTATTTCTAAAAGATATTCTTCAATCTGAGCTAACCCATTAAAATCCTCCTTTACTTCTTTAGTTGAATCTATTGTTACTAACACTCTAAATCGAAAGTCTGTTTTTAAAGCTAATTGAATACCAGCTTTACTATATGATATTTTAAGGTTGGTGTCCTCACGTTTGATTATTTTTTCTTCTAAACTAACACTTACGCCCAGTTTCTGATCTTTTTGAACAAGATATATTTTAGTTACATATCCTTCAGTTATGCAAATCCTTGAAAAACCATCACAAACATTTCTATTTAATAAAGTAACTAAAACTTTTTTGTTGTCCTCTGTATAACATTCAAAAGTGCCTTCATTTTTCTTCCAGTTTTTAGGTTTAACTGAATATTTTATTTTTGTCAATTCTGCAATTTGTTCAAAATCTTTTGGAACCTCCAATCCTTCCTGTTCAGCCCATTGTTTAATTCTTCTTTTTAACTCTGATTCAATATTATTTGTTTCATTCTCCCGTGAAATATTCATAAATTATCCTCCTTTAGTAATTACTAATACGGGTTGCATATGCATTAAGACATTTTTTCATCCATGCCTCAAGGATGTTTATTATATTATACAATAAATTTACATAATTTTCAACTTTTGGTTTACCTTTCGAAGTGATACTATATGATGCAAACTTTTATCCTAAAGCAACATCTAATATCATCATAATTGTAAAGCCTATTGCAACGCCAATAGTACCAATATTAGAATGCTCTCCTGCTTGTGACTCTGGTATTAATTCCTCTACAACAACATAAATCATTGATCCTGCTGCAAAAGATAATAAATATGGCAAAATTGGAACCACTGCATTTGTAAGAAGTATTGTAATGACTGCACCAATTGGTTCAACAATTCCTGACAAAGTCCCATATAAAAACGCTTTTGGCTTTGAAACTCCTTCACTTTTTAATGGCATTGAAATAATTGCACCCTCTGGAAAGTTTTGTATAGCAATTCCTATGGCTAATGCAAAAGCTCCTGCTATTGTAATACCTGCATTTTGCGCTAGTGCTCCTGCAAAAGTAACTCCAACTGCCATTCCCTCTGGTATATTGTGCAATGTTACTGCAAATACCATCATTGTTGTCTTTTTTAATTTTGATTTTATTCCTTCTGTTTTTTCACTTTCTAAGTGCATATGTGGAACTACACTATCTAATACTAAAAGAAATACAATGCCTAATAAAAATCCTATTGCTGCTGGAATCCAAGCAACTTTTCCTTGTGTTTCTGCCATTTCTATTGATGGTATTAATAGTGACCACACCGATGCCGCTATCATTACTCCTGATGCAAATCCTAATAAGATTTTTTCTACTTTTTTATTCATTTCTTTTTTCATTAAGAATACCATTGCAGCTCCTAGTGTTGTTCCTAAAAATGGTATTGCTAAACCTAAAAATATTTGCATAATTATTATCTCTTTTCTTTTATTTTTATTATATTTATTTGATAATATATTGTTTTTTTATACCTTGGTGTCGCAATCTTCATATTAAAAAATACTTGTATGTAGATTGCTCCAATTCGCACTCGTTAACACTCGTTTAATCGCTTACGCGGTATTTCAAAAACAATATATTATCAAATTATTAAACACAAATTATTTAATAGATAATTTATTTTTTATAAAATCTTTATCAATTTTTATAGTAGTTGGCCTTCCATGTGGGCAAGTATATGGATTGTTTAAACTTAATAAACTTTGTATCAAATTTTCGACTTCCTGCACACTTAAATCCATATTTGCTTTAACCGCTGCCTTGCATGCAACTGTTGCAATAAATCTTTCTTCAACATCTTTTATTGAAGTTCTTTCATTTGTTAACATTTCATCTAAAATATCCATAAAAATATTTTGAGTTTTTGCTTTATATTCTAAGTCTGGTATTCCATTTATTTTAACTGAATTTTCGCCAAATATCTCTATATCGAATCCTGTATTTTTAAATATTTCTATGTTATTTTTTACAAATTCCATTTCTCTATGTGTTAAATTTATAACTTCTGGCATTAACATCATTTGGCTATTTTGACTAACTTTTTTCTTATAATTTTCTTTTATTTTTTCATATAGCACTCTTTCATGTGCCGCATGCTGGTCTATTAAAAATATTTCGTTTTCTACTTCTATTATTATAAATGTTCTAAATAATATTCCTATATACTTATATTTTACTGTTCTTGCTTCTTCTCTTTTTCGTAATTCATTTTTTGAATTTATATTTGCTATTATATTGTGTTCAGCTTCTTTTTGTTCTTGATTTTCACTTTTTGAATTTGAACTTTTTTCGGAATATTCATTTGTTAAAAATTCATACTCATTTTCGATATATTCTTCATTGTGTTCCTCGTTTTCATTATTTCCCAAAAATTCGAATTTAAGCATAGTACTTTTTATTGCATGATATACAACTTTGTATATTTTATCTTCATCTTTAAATCTAACTTCCATTTTAGTTGGATGAACATTTACATCATAAAAGTTTGCTGGCATATCCAAATTTAAAATATAAAATCCATATTTTCCAATGCCCACTGCTCCTTTAAATGCTTGATCTGCACTATTTATTAATACATTATTTTTGATGTTTCTTTTATTTAAAAATATTATCTGTTCTTTTCTATTATCTCTTGAAATTAAAGTGTTTCCTATAACACCTGTAACTTTGATATTATCACTTTCGTAGTTTACTTCTAGTAAATTTTCTTTTATTTCTTTGCCATACATTAAGTATATAATATCTAAAATATTGCCATTTCCGTTAGAAAAGAATATATTTTTTCCATCATTTAATAATCTAAATGATATATTAGGATTCGCAAGTGCTACTTTTTGAACCCAGTTTTTTATGTATCTGAATTCTGTAGCATCTTGCTTTAAAAATTTATATCTTACTGGTGTGTTAAAGAATAAATTTTCTACAAAAATGGTTGTTCCAACTTGCATTCCACATTCTTCCGCTTCTATTATATTCCCTGCTTTTGCAACAATTTTAGTTCCTGTAAATTCATCTTTTGTTTTAGATTGCATTGTTAAAGTTGATATTGCACTTATACTTGCTAATGCTTCACCTCTGAACCCCATTGTATATGTTTTTTCTAGGTCTTCTACCTTTCGTATTTCGCTTGTAGCGTGTCTTTCTAGAGATATTGCCATATCATCTTGTCTAATGCCTTTTCCATTGTCAGTAATTTTTATAAATGTTTTTCCTCCATTTTTTACTTCAATTACTATGTTGTCCGCTCCTGCATCAATTGAATTTTCTACTAGCTCTTTTACTACATTTGCAGGTCTTTCTATAACTTCACCTGCTGCTATTTTATTTATTGTTAAATCATCTAATAAAACTATGTTTCCCAATTTTATTCATTTCCTTTTAAACTTGTTACCATATCTATTTTTTTAACTTTTCTAGAAAGTACTTTATTTACAATAATAGAAACTATAAGGCTTCCTACTACTGCATACAAATAAGAAGTTGGTTTTATATATGCATTAAAATCGTAATTATCTCCAAGTGCTGATTTAAATATATAATCTAACATCCAAAATCCTAGTGGTAATCCTAAAATAATTCCAACTATGGTTAGCCATAAATTTTGTTTTACAAATATATTTTTTATTTGTTTATCTTTAAATCCTAATACTTTTAATGTTGCAAATTGATATTGTTTTTCTGTAAATGATAATATTCCTAGATTGTAGATTATTACAAATCCTAAAATTGCTGATACAACAATTAATAAAACTATCATTGTTTGGACTGTTTCTAGCATTCTTTCCATTCCTTGTTTTAATGTTGTTAAACTTTGGATTGTATCAACTCCGTCAATTGTTTTTGTGTTACTTAAATCTTCGTCTGTATATACTACATCTGCTCTATATGTTAGTCCTAGTGACTCAAAATATTTTCTTGACATATTTAATTGTTGATTTTGTGGATCTCTATTTAATCCTACAATTTTACAAGTGTACCAATTATCGTCTCCAAATATGTGCCAAGTAATTTCATCTCCAACTTGTAAGCCATATTTTTCTGATAATTTTTCTGTAATGTAAATTCCGTTATCTTTTAAATCCATATATTCTTTATTGTGATTTGTGTATTTTAATTTGTTTGGTGCGTCATTTACTGTTAAAGTATTTGTTTCTTTTTTGTCATTATTTTTGATTTCTATTCCAAATGTTTGGCTTGTTTCTTTGCCATATTTTTGTGTTATATTGTCAAATTGTTCATCTGTGTAATTGTTTGAAAGTGAAAGTTTGTATTCAAAATTGCTTATTTTATCAAATTCCCAACTCAAATATGATTTCATTGTGTCCATCATTCCAAATGCACATAACATAAGCATTGTACATCCTGTAATTCCTACAATCGCCATTATACTTCTTCCTTTGTTTCTTCCAACATCCCTTAAATTCCATCTTGTAGAAATTGATGCTTTTTTGAAGATTCCTTTTGTTGTTAAATCAAATTTTGTGTTTTTAACTTTTGGTATTTCTAATCGTAAGGCTTCAGCAGCTGATTCTTTTAATATACTTCTACATGATAAGTATGTTACAAGTGTTATTAAAACCACTACTGCTATTGCTAATATGTACACAACTGGAATTAATACTGTGTTGTATACTGGAATTTCAAAATAACTCATTTCCATATTTAAGAAGAAAGTTCCTAATGCATATCTTCCTACTAAAAGCCCTACTATGCTAGCTACTAGGCTTATTATAAATCCATATCCTACATAGTGGTTTATTATTTTTCTGTTTTTAAATCCAAGTGCTTTTAGTGTTCCTATTTGTGTTCTTTGTTTTTTTACAAATCTGTTCATTGTTGTTGTTACTGATAATACTGCTATAAATAAGAATAAAAATGTAAATACACTTGAATATGTTGTTCCTTCTTCTATTTCTGAATTATATCCTTGATAAGATGCACTTGCTTTTCTGTCTGTTACTGCTATTGCTGATTTTATGTTATTTTCTAAATCTGCTTTTGTTTCTTGTAGTTTGTCTGTGTTATCTATGTCAATTATTACTTGATTAAAGATTTGTGGCATTCCTTCTGGTAATTCATTTATTGATAAATACATAAATCCATAATTTTTATGTGTTGGAAATATTTCTGTGTCATCTTTTACAAAGTATACATGGTCTGGTGTATTTACTAGACCTAGTATTTTTTCTGTTATTTTCATATTTTGATATGTAACTGTTATTTCATCTCCAACTTTTAAATCTAAATTTTTAGCTAAATAACTGTCAAACCATACTCCTTTTTTGTCTTTGCTAAATTCTTCACCTTCTACAACATACATTTTTGAAATGTTGTTTGTTTCTATAAAGTTTGTTTCTAATGTTACATCTTCTTTGTTTTCAAGTTCTGTATTTATTGTTAGTAATCTTTCTGCATCTTTAACATTTTCGGTATTTTTTACTTTTTCTAAATCTTCATTGCTAAAATTTTCTCCTGATAACCATATATCTTGAAAATTGTTGTCTTTATAATATTTGTCAGCACTTTTATCCATTCCATCCATATATGCATGTATTCCTGCAAATACAAATACTCCTAAAAATACCATTATGAATATGTTGAAAAATTGCATTTTGTTTTGTTTTATATCTCTTAATCTTTTTTTGCTTAATTTTTTCATTTTTTATTACATTCCTCCTTTTTTGAGACACTAGGGACGGTCCTAAAATGTCTCATTTTTTTGTCATATTTTGTCGCATATTACCATTTTACTTCGTCAATATTTTTAGGATTTTCATTTTTTGCAACACTTTCTATTTCTCCGTTTTTTACTCTTATTACAGTATCTGCTATGTCTTCAAATAAACTGTTATGTGTTACTATAATAACTGTGTTTGCTCCATTGTTTCTGTTGCATTGTTTTTTTAGTAATTTGAGGACTTCAACTCCTGTTTTTGAGTCTAGTGCACCTGTTGGTTCATCACATAATAATAATTTTGGATTTTTTGCAATTGCTCTTGCTATTGATACTCTTTGTTGTTCTCCTCCTGATAGTTGGTTTGGAAATTTGTTCATGTGTTGTTCTAACCCTACTGCTTTTATTGCTTCTTTGCTGTCATTTCCATTTTTTACTATGTCTTTTACTAGTTCTACGTTTTCTAGTACTGTTAGTGTTGGCAATATGTTGTAGAATTGAAATATAAATCCTATGTTTTCTGCTCTGTATTCACTTAATTTACTTTCTGTGTATTTTGAAATTTCTTCTCCATCAATTTTTATACTTCCTTCTGTTGGTGTGTCCATTCCTCCTATTAGGTTTAGTAGTGTTGATTTTCCTGCTCCTGAAGGTCCAAGGATTACTACAAATTCTCCTTTGTCTAGTTCTAAGTCTATGTTTTTTAGTGCTTTGAATTCACTTTCTCCTATTTTGTAAGTTTTGCTTACATTTTTTAGTTCTACTATTTTTTCCATAACTCCTCCTTAATGTGAAATTTTTTTCATATTTTTAAAATTATTATATATTCATATTATATTGTTGTCAATAGTAATATGAAAGATTTTTCATGTATTATCGCTAGATAATTTGCAACCTTTGAGTACAAATATATTTTTATTTTTGGTGTATTCTTTTTATACGCATTTAGTTTATATTTTTTATATGCTGTTTGTATAACTTTTTGTGTGAAAACTGTTGACCTGTATAATATGTTATGTTAGAATAAATATGAAGTAATTAATGATATGGTACTAAAATAATGGCGAATTTTTTTTTATAATAATGTACTAAAGATAGGATTTTTGAGTCATAATAAGTATGAAAATAAAATACATAGGAGGAATTATATAATGTTAAGTAGAAAAGTCAAAAATAATAATGGTATAACACTTGTAGCTCTAGTGATAAGTATCATTATTTTATTAATTTTAGCAACAATATCAATACAATCATTAACAAACACAGGAATATTTAGAAGAGCACAAGAAGCTAAAAACGCAATGGAAAAAGCAGAAGCAGAACAAGCAGAAATGCTAAATGAATATGAGAATGCATTAAATGGATATTATAAACCAACAAAAACATTACAAGCAGATGGAAGTTGGAACAGCACAAAAAAAGTAAATAGTCCACAATTAATGACAGGAATGACAGGAATATATTGGGATGAAGATGGCAATGAAGTTGAAGTAACACCAGATAATCAAGATAACTGGTATGATTATTCAGCACAAAAATGGGCAAATGCAATAACAAAAGACAGTGATGGAAATACAACAGCATATTGGGTTTGGATACCAAGATATGCATATCAAATAGAAAAAGGACGTTATACAAGTGAAGCAGGGCCAATATCAGTAAAATTTTTACAAGGGACAAGCAATAAAGATGAAGCCAATTTAGAAATAAGTCAAGATTATCCAGAAGTAACAGGAGAAAAAATGTCAGCATATGTAGTACATCCAAGTTTTACAGACGGTTCATCAAATGGAAAAAATAATAATTATATGAATGGTGAATGGGATAAAGAAATAGCAGGATATTGGGTAGCAAAATATGCAGCAGGATTTCAAGAATGTACACAAACAGTAAGTGGGGGGACAGTAACAGAGCCAACAACAAATATAGCAAACATTAAATATTCTGATAGATACTATACTTCTTATAATAGTAGTTACACAACAAATGCTTTATCACAAGATTTATCAGAAAGTGGATATTCAAGTCAAAGATTATCATATCCAGTATTTAAACCATTAACATATGCTTATAATGTAATAAGTACAGGAGATAGTTATACAATATCACAAGAAATAGCAAAAGCAAGTAGCTTTTATGGATTAAATTCAACAAAAACAGATTCACATCAAATGAAAAACAGTGAATGGGGAGCTGTTGCATATTTAACACAAAGCCGTTATGGAAGAACTGGAACAGAAGTAACAATAAATAGTAAAAATTTAAGTAATTTAAACTCAAAATATATTTACGCAGTAACAGGATATGAAAATTCAACAGCAAATGGAGTAGCAGCTAGCAGTACAAATAATAAAACAGGAATATTTGATTTATCAGGATGTATATGGGAACGTACAGCTGCATATATATCAAATGGCACTACTAATTTAAACGCTTATGGGAGTTCATATGCAAATACAACAGCAAATACAAATGGATATTTAACATTAAGTACAAAATATGCAACAGTATATCCATATAATAGTTCAAGTGATAGCGATACAAATAATTACAGTGCTTATTCAGAAAAAAAATTAACAACATATGGATTTGGAGACGCAGTGTTAGAAACATCAACTAGCGGTTCAGGAACAACAAGTTGGAATGGAGACTACTCTAACTTTGCGCACACTACTCGTCCGTTCTTTGGGCGTGGTGGTCTTTGTGGAGATAGCTCTACAGCAGGTACATTTGCGTTCAGTAACGCTATCAGCAATCCGCACGGTGAAGGTGGTTTTCGCTCAGTTCTTGTTACCAAGTAGCACTTAAATATTTTCTTGTTCAACCTCGCTTGAGTTTGTCAAGTTGTCTCAGGGCGTACCCTACATTAAGGATATTTCCTGAGTTTTTTATTTGACTTTTACATTTTTTAACATTATAATAATACCTATAAATGAGAAAGGACATATTTTAAAATGGGAATAAATGAAATCAGAGAACCAATTCAAAAACGTTCTATTGAAAAAAAAGAAAAAATAATAAAAGCTGGTTTTGAATTAATTTGTGAAAAAGGATATTATAACACTAATACTGCTGAAATTGCTAAAGCTGCTGGTGTTTCTACTGGAATTGTATATCAATATTTCAAAGATAAACACGATATTTTAGTTGAAGGTATTAAAAAATATGCTAGTGACATATTCTATCCTATGTTAAATGTTACTACGAATATAAAAATCGATAAAAATAATCTTGATAAAATTTTAAGAAATATGATTAATGCTTTTATTGAAAACCACAAACTTTCTCAAGTTGCACATGAAGAAATTATGTCTATGACTCATTCTGATAAAGAGATTGCCGAGTTTTTTCAAGAAAATGAAATGGCTATGACAAAAAATATATCTAATGTATTATTAAAAAATGGTTTTAATTCAAGTAATCTTGATGAAAAAGTACACATTGCTATCCATTTAATTGATGATTTGTGCCATGAGATTGTTTATCATAAACATAAAGATTTAAATTATGATGTTATGATTGATTTGGTTATTGAGAATATCTTAAATCTCATGTAGATGTTATTATGTATTATCCAATATATATACAAAAAAAGAGTATAAAGTCTTTTCTTGACATTATGCTCTTTTCTCTTTATAATTCAATATTATCTTTCATTTTAGGTATTAATTTTCAACCTATCTATTTTACTCTGTTCTTAATGCAATTACTGGGTCTTTTTTACTTGCAATTTTTGCTGGAATTAAACCTGCAATAATTGTTAAGAACATGCTAATAAGAACTAATACAACTCCTGCTTTAAATGGTACAGCAGTTACTACTTTAACTCCTGTTACAGCATAAATCATACTATTTATTGGAAGTGTTAATAATACTGTAATTCCTATTCCTATAAGGCCTGATATTAAACCTATAATCAAAGTTTCTGCATTAAATACTCTTGAAATATCTTTTTTAGATGCACCAATTGCTCTTAAAATTCCAATTTCTTTTGTTCTTTCTAATACAGAAATATATGTTATAATACCAATCATTATTGAAGATACTATTAATGATATTGCTACAAACGCAATTAATACATAACTTATTGTATTTATAATTTGACTTACGGATTTCATCATTGTTCCAACTATATCTGTGTAGCTTATTGTGTTCTCTTCTTTTCCTTCATCTCTTTGTTTTTGGTTATATTCTTCTATTGCATCTGATATTTTGTCTTTAGCCTCGAAGTCTTTTGGATAAATGCTAATTGATGTTGGTGTATCGATATCAACTGCTCCTAATTTTTGTAGATTTTTTTCATAGCTAGAGTCTTTATTTGCTGAATATGTTTCCATCATTTGGGCAATTTCTTTACTGCTTAATTTGCTCATTGCCATTCTTTGCTCTGCTGTCAAATTCTCCATTGTAGATGTATCTTCATCTGTTGGAAATTTCAAACCAGAAAATACATTTACATCTTTGTTTTCTTTTTGTTCTTTAACAATTTGTGCATCATTTGACTTTTCTACTACATATTCTTTTAATTGTTTTGTATATCCTATACCACTTGTAACAGAAGTACTTACAGCACTTTGTTCATTTTGTTTTATAATTCCAACTACTTTTACAGTTTCTGCATTATTAATTTTCTCTTTTAAGTAATTATCGTCATCTTCTTTGTTTATCCATAATCCATTTTGTTTTTGATAATAATCTGAGTTTAATAATAGTTTAAATTGTAAGTTTAAAAGGTCGTCATATGAATATGATATTGATTCTTGATTTTCGTCAAGTTTTTCTCCATTTTCTACTGCTTTCCATTTATCTTTTAGTTCACTTTGGTCTTTTAGTCCTAATGAATATAATGTATAATCGTCTATTTTTCCATCTTCTTTTAACACTAAAACTACTTCATTATATTGTTTTGGCCAACTTCCTTTTACTAAATCATATTGAGATTCTAATAATTGTTGATTATCTAGCATTTCAAAACATACATCAGTATTTGTCATCATTGAACTTCCAAATACAGATGACATTGCTGAATTTTTTTGTGCTTCTATCATATCTCCCATTCCAAATGCGTTCATTACTGTACTTGGGTTTACTCTTACAATTCCATAGTCTGTTTTTGCTCTATATAAGTTAATATTTATGTCATATCCATATTTTATGCTATTACTATTTTTTGTAATTTCATTGTCGCCATCATCCAAATATTTTTTTAATTCTTTCAAATTATTGCTTTGCTTTTTATTAGAAAGTGTTGTTATCATATCATTCATTATATCTGCTGAATATGCTTTTCCTTCTTCTTTGTTTTCTGTGTTATCCATGTCATTTCCTGCCATTGACTGCATTAAACTTGACATATCTACTGTTGATTCTTCTATTGTAATTGGATATGATGAAAGTGTATCTTCTTCAACTTTGTTTATATAGTTTTGTACTCCTGTTGAAATTGCTAATATTAGTGCAATTCCTATTATTCCAATACTTCCAGCAAATGATGTTAATATTGTTCTTCCTTTTTTAGTCATTAAATTATTTAAACTTAATCGTAATGCTGTAAGAAATTTCATTGATGTTCTTCTTTTTTTAGTGTCTTCCTTTTTTTCTTCTTTTTGATGTTCTATGGGGTCTGAATCATCTGTTATTTTTCCATCAAGTATTTTTATAATTCTACTTGAATATTTTTCTGCAAGTTCTGGGTTATGTGTAACCATTATTATTAGTTTATCTTTTGATATTTTCTTTAATATTTCCATTACTTGCACACTTGTTTTTGTATCTAATGCTCCTGTTGGTTCGTCCGCCAAAATTATGTCTGGGTTATTTACTAATGCTCTGGCTATTGCAACTCTTTGCATTTGTCCTCCAGATAATTGGTTTGGCTTTTTGTGTATTTGTTCTTTTAGTCCAACTTCTTCTAGTGCTTTTATTGCTCTTTGCTTTCTTTCTTTTCTAGATACTCCTGATATTGTTAATGCAAGTTCTACATTTGATAATACTGTTTGATGTCCTATTAAGTTGTAACTTTGGAATACAAATCCTACCGAGTAGTTTCTGTATGCATCCCAGTCTCTGTCTTTAAAGTCTTTTGTTGATTTTCCATTTATTATTAGGTCTCCTGATGTGTATCTATCTAACCCTCCTATTATGTTTAATAGTGTTGTTTTTCCACATCCACTTTGTCCTAGTATTGAGACAAATTCTGATTCCCTAAATTCTATACTTATTCCTTTTAGTGCTTCTACTTTTTCGTCTCCACTTACATATGTCTTTTTTATGTTTTTAAGTTTTAACATGAATTTCTCCTTCCTTTAATTTATATTATACTTATATCATAAATTAGAAGTTTTTCATAGTGTTTTTTATAAAGTAAGGAGCTATGTTCTATAGCTCCTTTAATATTAGTTATTTGGCAGGTGTGCATTCCTACATATCTATAATTTTTTCCCACTCCAAATCTTTTTTCCCAAAATGTCCATAGTTTGTTGTTTTAGTATAAATAGGCTCTCTAAGTTTTAAATATTCAATAATACCATCTGGTGTTAAGTCAAATTTTTCTCTTACCATATTTGCTAATTCTTCGTCTGATTTCTTACCTGTGCCAAAAGTATTTACACATATAGAAAGTGGTTCTTTCATACCAATAGCATATGAAATTTGTATCTCACATTTTTCTGCATATCCATTTGCTACTATATTTTTAGCAATATGTCTTAACATATATGCTCCACTCCTATCTACTTTTGTTGCGTCTTTTCCTGAAAAAGCACCACCTCCATGACGAGCATATCCACCATAAGTGTCTACTATTATTTTTCTACCTGTTAGTCCTGTATCTCCAAGAGGCCCTCCTATTATAAATCTTCCTGTTGGATTTATATATATTTTTGTATTCTCATCTATCATTTTCTCTGGTATGACTGATTTTATTACCTTTTCAGTAATGTCTGTTTTTAATTGTTCCATTGTTATTTCTGGTAAATGCTGTGTTGAAATTAATATTGTTTCGATTCTTTTTGGTTTATTGTTCTCATATTCTACTGTTACCTGTGTTTTTCCATCTGGACGTAAATATGATATTTCTTTTTGTTTTCGTACATCAGTTAATTTTTTAGCTAATTTATGTGCCATTGATATTGCATATGGCATATATTCTTCGGTTTCATTTGATGCATAACCAAACATTATTCCTTGATCTCCTGCTCCACCATCATCTACTCCTAATGCAATGTCTGGACTTTGTTTAGTAATATCTACATTTATTTTACATGTTCTATAATCCATATCTGTTTTTTCATTGTCATAACCTATATTTTTTATTGTTTGTCTTACTATATTTTCAATATCTACTTGTCCATTTGATGTAACTTGTCCTGCTATTGTTACAGTGTTTCCTGTTACAAATGTTTCTACTGCTACTCTTGAATACTTATCTTGTTTTAGATATTCGTCTAATATACTGTCTGATATAAAATCTGCTACTTTGTCAGGGTGCCCTTCTGTTACACTTTCTGATGTAAAATAATATTTGTTCATTTTTATTTTTTCCTCCTATAATATATTTGTTTAACATTTAAATTTCTCTCTATATTATAGTCAATATTGTTTTAAATTACTATATATTAGCAACAATTCTTTCATATTTTTTGTAATTAGGTTCATATTTTTCTAACATTTTTATGAAGCTTTTACAATGATTTTTATATTTTAGATGACAATATTCGTGTAAAACTATATAATCTATTATCTCTCTATCATATTTTACTATTTCAGGATTTATTGTTATTTTGTTTTCTTCACATCTTCCAAGTTCTTCACTCATTTTTCTGATTTCATAGTCTTCTGGTGCAAATCCTAATAATATTCTTGTTTTTTCCATTGCTCTTTCTACTTCTATTTTTGCTATCTGTTCGTACATTTTGTCTATTGCTATGTCTAATATTCTTTCGTTGTTTGCCTTTTTGTATTTGTTTGGTAGTGATATTTTTATAATTTTATCTTCTACGTCTAGTTCAGCAACTTTGATATTTTTGTATATTATTTTTACTTTGTAATCTGTTCCTAATACAGGTACTGGATGTCTTTCAGCTGTTTCTTCTATTGTTATTTTTAAGTTAATTTTCTTTGTCATTAATTTCATTTTATATCACTCCTTACAAATTTATGTTTTACAAATCATTGTTCGCTTTGTTGTACCTATTTTATATTCTTTTTTTCATTTTGTCAATACTTTTTTATAAAAAAATTAAAATTTTTGTTCGGTTTTTTAAAAGGCCTTAAAACGTTTAAAAGACAAGGTTATGAATCCTTGTCCTTTATTTTGTTTTTTAAATTATTTAGCAAATCTGTCAAAAAGGTCCGTCCCTTTTGACAACTATTTCATAGCTTCTTCTACTGCAACAGCTACTGCAACTGATGCACCTACCATAGGGTTATTTCCCATGCCAATTAATCCCATCATTTCAACGTGAGCTGGTACTGAAGAACTTCCTGCAAATTGAGCATCTGAATGCATTCTTCCCATAGTATCTGTCATACCATAAGAAGCTGGTCCAGCAGCCATATTGTCTGGATGTAATGTTCTTCCTGTTCCACCACCTGAAGCAACAGAGAAATATTTTTTACCTGCTTCAAGTCTTTCTTTTTTATATGTTCCTGCAACTGGATGTTGGAATCTTGTTGGGTTTGTTGAGTTACCTGTAATAGATACATCAACATCTTCTAACCACATTATTGCTACACCTTCTCTAACATCGTTAGCTCCATAGCATCTAACTTGGCTTCTTTCACCTTCTGAGTATTTGATTTCTTCTACTATGTTTACTTTTCCTGTGAAGAAGTCAAAGTCTGTTTTTACATATGTAAATCCATTAATTCTTGATATTACTTGTGCTGCATCTTTTCCAAGTCCGTTTAAGATTACTCTTAATGGTTCTTTTCTAACTTTGTTTGCTGATTTTGCTATACCAATAGCTCCTTCAGCAGCTGCGAAGCTTTCATGTCCTGCTAAGAATGCAAAACATTTTGTATCTTCTGATAATAGCATTGATGCTAAATTTCCATGTCCTAATCCAACTTTTCTGTCGTCTGCAACTGAACCTGGAATACAGAATGCTTGTAATCCTTCTCCGATTGCTTTTGCTGCGTCTGATGCTTTGTTACATCCTTTTTTTATTGCAATTGCTGCTCCTAATGTATATGCCCATGCTGCGTTTTCGAAGCATATTGGTTGAATTCCTTTTACTATTTCGTATGGATTAAATCCTTTATCTGTGCATATTTTTAATGCATCTTCAAAATCTTTTATTCCGTATTTTTCCATTACTGGTTTTATTTGGTCTATTCTTCTTTCATAACTTTCAAATGTTACTGCCATTTAATTTTCCTCCTTATTAACATTTCTTACCATGTTTGTATGGTCTTGTTTCATTGTATTTCATTTTTTCTAAAATTATTTTTTCCAAGTCGATATTATTTCCACCACAGAAATCAAATATTCTTATTATTGTGTCTGCTAGCTCTGCTGGTATACCACTTGGTTTGTTATCATCTTTGTAGTAGATTTCATCAAATTTTCTGCCATTCCTATATTCTTCAAATGCTTCTGACAATTCACTATGCATTAATGAAATAATTTCTCCAAAGTCTCTATCTTTTTCCCAAAATCCGTGTTTCACACTATTTTCATGTGCTTTTTTTACTAGATCATTGATCATTCTTTATGCCTCTCTAGGATCTATAGTTTTAACCGCTTCATCAAATCTTCCATATGTACCAGAAGCTTTTTCAATTGCTTCTTTAGGATCAATTCCTTTTTTGATGTTATCCATCATTTTTCCTAAATGAACATATTTGTAACCAATAATTTGGTCGTCTTTATCTAATCCTAATTCTACTATGTAACCTTCTGCAAGATTTAAGTATCTTGGTCCTTTTAATGAACTTGAATAAATTGTTCCTACTTGTGATGTGTGTCCTTTTCCTAAATCTTCAAGTCCTGCTCCTACTGGAAGTCCTCCTTCAGAGAAAGCTGTTTGTGTTCTACCATATACTATTTGTAAGAATAATTCTCTCATAGCAGTATTTATAGCATCACATACTAAGTCTGTGTTTAATGCTTCTAATATTGTTTTTCCTGTTAAAATTTCTCCAGCCATTGCTGCTGAATGTGTCATTCCTGAACATCCAACTGTTTCTATTAATGCTTCTTGGATTATTCCGTCCTTTACATTTAATGTTAATTTACATGCTCCTTGTTGTGGTGCACACCATCCTATACCATGTGTTAAACCTGATATATCTTTAATTTCTTTTGCTTTTACCCATTTTCCTTCTTCTGGAATTGGTGCTGGTCCGTGGTCTACTCCTTTTGCTACTTTACACATTCCTTCTAATTCTTTTGAATAAATCATCGTTTTTTGCTCCCTTCTTTGCATTTAGCATATTTATATTTTTTTTAATAAACTATTTTTTTCTGCCTGTAATTGGTCTCCAGGCATAATTATTTGATTTCTAGCTTTTTCATTTTTTGTTGCTATATATTCTATGTTTTGCTCACTGTCGTAGCTTTCTGTGTCATAATCTACTATGTTTTTTATATTTTTTATGTATATTCCTGTTTCATATCTTTCTCTTCTTTTTACCACTTTTTCTCCTAGTAGATATCTTTCTATTATTTTGTGTTCTTCTTTGCTTAATTGTTCTTCTCTAATTCCTAGATTATTATATCTCCATATTATATGTCTTTCATAGCTTGAGAATTTTGATTTATTTAAGTCTTCATAGTCATATTCAACTTTGAATTTTACTCCTTCTATTTTCATTGTTAAATTTGTCCATGTTGGCGTAATTTCTATTTTCTTGAATTCTTCTCTTAAATCCACTATTTTTTCATATAATATATTTACTAGTTTTAAATATTCTTTTTCGTCTAAATTGAATTTTTGTGGTATTTCATAGACATTTACAGGGTTCTTCTTAAATATTCCTTTTGGAATATAGTAGAAGAATAATTCCCCTGTTTTTTTTCTGTCTATTAAATCTGATACTGAAGCATATAAATACATTTTATCCCATTTTTCTGGTATCATATAAAATATACGTCTTTGTATATCTTCATACATCTCTTTTATTTTCTTAGTATGTTTTAACATATTTACCCCTATTCTTTGATTAGTAGGCTTTCTCCTGTCATTTCTTCTGGCTTGTTTATTCCCATTAAATCAAGCATTGTTGGTGCTAAATCTGCTAATTTTCCATTTTCTTTTAATTTATATTCTTTGTTATCTGTTACTAATATTATAGGTACAGGATTTGTTGTGTGAGCTGTGTGTGGTTCTCCTGTTTTGTAATCTATCATTTGTTCTGCGTTTCCATGGTCTGCTGTTATTAATAGATTTCCTTTTTTCTCTTCTATTATTTTTACAATTCTTCCTACACATTCATCTACTGCTTCTACTGCTTTTATTGCTGCTTGTAGGCTTCCTGTGTGTCCAACCATGTCTGTGTTTGCAAAGTTTAGAATTACTACATCGTATTTGTCATTTTCTAATGCTTCACATACTTTGTCTGTAACTTCATATGCACTCATTTCTGGTTTCATGTCGTATGTTTCTACTTTTGGTGATGGCACTAGTATTCTGTCTTCTCCTGGATATTGTTTTTCTTCTCCACCATTAAAGAAGAATGTTACGTGTGCATATTTTTCTGTTTCTGCTATTCTTAATTGTGTTAGTCCAGCTTCACTTACTACTTCTCCAAATGTATTTTTTAGTGGTTCTTTTTTGAATGCAATGTGTACATTTGGCATTGTTTCATCATAGCTTGTGAAACATACATAGTATAAGTTCATTTTTTTAGTTTCAAATCCATCAAATTCTGGATCTACTATTGCTCTTGTTATTTCTCTTGCTCTGTCTGGTCTGAAGTTGAAGAATATTACAGAGTCGTTTTCTTCTATTTTTGCTACTGGTTCGTTTCCATTACAGATTACTGTTGGTACAACGAATTCGTCAAATACTTCTTTTTGATATGAGTCTTCGATTGCTTTTATTGGATCTCCTGCTTTTTCTCCTTCTCCATTTACTAGAGCATCATAGCATTTTTGAACCCTTTGCCATCTTTTATCTCTATCCATTGCATAAAATCTTCCTGAAAGTGATGCTATTTTTCCAACACCTTTTTCTTTCATTTTTTCTTGTAATTCTGCTACATATGTTTCTGCTGATGCTGGTGGAGTGTCTCTACCATCTAAGAAACAGTGAACATATACATCTTCAAAATCTCTTCTTTTTGCCATTTCTAGTAATCCATATAAATGTCTATTGTGACTATGAACTCCTCCATCTGATACTAATCCAAGAATGTGTAATTTTGAATTGTGTTTTTTACAATTTTCAATTGCTGCTATAAATTCTGGGTTGCTAAAAAAGTCACCATCTTCTATAGCTTTTGTTATTCTTGTTAATTCTTGATATACTATTCTTCCTGCACCTATATTTGTGTGTCCTACTTCTGAATTTCCCATTTGTCCTTCTGGTAATCCTACGTGTAATCCACTTGTAAATATGTCTGTGTTTGGATATTTTTTCATTAGTTTATCAATATTAGGTGTTTTTGCTAATTTTATTGCATTTCCGTCTGTATTTTTGTTATCTCCAAAACCATCTAATATCATTAGCATTGTTACTTTATCTTTCATTATTAGTCTATGTTAGTTTTTTACTAACATATTCCTCCTTTCTTTATGCATTGTAATTTACTATTTTGGCGAATTCGTCTGGTTTTAAACTTGCTCCTCCGACCAAGCCACCATCTATGTCTGACATTTCAAATAATTCTTTTGCATTATTTGATTTTACGCTACCGCCATACTGTATTATAACTCCGTTTGCTACATTTTGTCCATAGATTTGACAAATTTTGTCACGAATTGACTTAATTGCTTCATTTGCTTGTTCAGATGTTGCTGTTTTTCCTGTTCCTATTGCCCATATTGGTTCATATGCAATTATTGTATTTTGAACTTGTTCTTCTGTTAAACCTTGCATAGCTAATTCTGTTTGTTTTGTAATTATTTCTTGTGTTTTGTTTGCTTCTCTTTGTTCTAATGTTTCACCTACGCATACAATTGGCTTTAATTCATTTGCAAATGCTGCTTTTATTTTTTTGTTTACTGTTTCATCTGTTTCATTAAAATATTGTCTTCTTTCAGAGTGTCCTATTATAACATATTCAACTCCAATTGATTTTAGCATCTTTCCTGAAACTTCTCCTGTATATGCTCCACTTTCTTCAAAGTGCATGTTTTGTGCTCCTATTTTGATGTTTGTTCCTTGCGCTGTTAATAATGCATAGAATAGGTCTGTATATGGAACACATAGTATTACTTCATTTTCTGTATTTTTTACAAGTGGTGCTATTTTGTCTATAAAATCTATTGCTTCGTTTGGAAGCATGTTCATTTTCCAGTTTCCTGCAATTACTTTTTTTCTCATAATTTTCTCTCCATTTCATTTTTTTTGGTTTTCATGGCTATCACATAAACTCTCGAATTTTATTATTTGTCCAAAAGGTCCAGTTCTTTTTGGACTTTAATTAATTGGTTCTGTGCTTACCCAATAATAGTTTTCATTTGTGTCTTTTTTGAATGTGTGTTTATATTGTTGTGCTTTTTTACTATATTTTGATAATATTGCATTTTCTTCTAGACTTACATCTTCTTCTACTTTTTCTATCAAATTTGTTTTGCTTGATGATGTATAATAATATGTTGGTGTTTTATATACTCCTAAATTATCAACTTCAGGCACTTGAGCAGCAAAAATATATTTATCATATAAATATATGATGTCATCATCTTGAATAGCTTTTGTCAATTGTGAGCAGCCTTTTACTCCGGCATCCAAATCCTCCTCCTTGATATGCATATCCATAATAATTTCCATCTATATAATCATATACATATCCACAATTATTATCAATTGTTTTCCAAGCAATATATTTTTTATTTCCAAATATTGTTTCTACAGTATTTTCTAATAGTTGTTTTGAGTATAATTTTGCTTTGTCTGTAGTCATATAAGAATCAGGGTATAATTTTCCGTTTATACTACTTAAATTTACCGTTTCTGTTGTATTATCTTTGATATATTGTAAAACTGTTATAATTTTTTCTACATTGCCTAATGCATTGTAATCAACCTTCGCATCTTTATAAAAACTTTCGTTAAAATCTCCCTCACCATATATATCATCATTACTCTTTAGTAACTTTTTATATAATTCCTGAACTTGACTACTATTAATATCTAATTCTTTTATTTCAGTTTCAATATTATTCATTATGTTTTCAATTTTCACATTACTAGTATCCTCTTTTAGATTATTTTTTTCTGTTAAACTTGCTTTATCAATGATATTTGATTTATTTGGATAATATAATACTATTCCTATTATAGCAATAATTAATATTAATATAATAAATAATAAAATTACTGTACTTAATCTTATTTTTATTGGTTCTTTTTTATCTTCCATATTATTCCCCTTTGCTTTCGTAAATTTTTATTTTTCTTATTTTATTTTTTTAATTTCTTGTGAATTTTTCAGTTTTTTGTGCAGTAGCACCTTGATCCAGTTTTTATTTATCTTGTAAGCATTCTATTCCTGGTAATTTTTTACCTTCTAAGAATTCTAGTGATGCTCCACCACCTGTAGAAATGTGTGTCATTTTGTGTGCTAATCCTGCTTTAGTAACCGCTGCTGCTGAATCTCCACCGCCTATTATTGTTGTTGCATCAAGTTCTGCAAGTGTTTTTGCTATTTCATTTGTTCCAATTGCAAATTGTTCAAATTCAAATAGTCCTAAAGGTCCATTCCAGATTACAGTTTTTGCATTTTGTAATTCGTTTTTGAACATTTCTATTGTTTTTTCTCCTATGTCAAATCCTTCCCAATCATCTGGTATTTCTGTCCATGCTACTGTTTTACTTTCTGTGTCTGGTTTGAATTCTTTTCCTACTTTTGTGTCTATTGGTAATAATAATTTTACACCTTTAGCTTTTGCTTTTTCCATTGCTTGTAGTGCTAGCCCTGTTTTTTCTACTTCACATAGTGAGTTTCCTACATTATATCCTTGAGCTTTAAAGAATGTATATGCCATTCCTCCACCTATCATTAATGTGTCTACTTTGTCTAATAAACTGTCTATTACGCCTATTTTATCTGAAACTTTCGCTCCACCTAATATTGCTACAAATGGTCTTTCTGGATTATTGATAGCATTTCCTAAAAATTTTAATTCTTTTTCTATTAAGAATCCTGCTACTCCTGGGATGTAGTCTGCTATTCCTGTTGTTGATGCATGTGCTCTATGTGCTGTTCCAAATGCGTCATTTACAAATATTTCTGCCATTGATGCTAATTTTTTAGCAAATTCTGGGTCGTTGTCTGTTTCTTCTCTGTGGAATCTTACATTTTCAAGTAACATTATTTCCCCTTCTTTTAGATTTGATGCTTTTGACATAGCATCTTCTCCTATTACGTCATTTGCCATTATTACTTCTTTTCCTAGTAATTTTGATAATTCTTTTGCTACTGGTTTTAGTGAGAATTCTGGTTTTACTTCTCCCTTTGGTCTTCCTAAGTGTGATGCTAGTATTATTTTGCAGTTTTGTTCTAATAGATATTTTATTGTTGGTAGTGCTGCTTTTATTCTTGTGTTGTCTGTGATGTTTTGATTTTCGTCCATTGGTACGTTGAAGTCACATCTTACAAATACTTTCTTTCCTTTTAAATCAATGTCTTTTACTGTTTTTTTGTTCATTTTTATTCCTTCTTTCTTTTAGTCTTTTGAGCCTAAATTTTTATTCTTTTTATAGTTTTTACCTATTTTTGCTTTTCGATACAATTTTATACTAAAAAAGAATACTTTTCAAGTATTCTTTTTTAATTTATTATTTTTATTGACTTTAATATTTGTATATTTTACAAAGAAACAAGTACCGAACGAAATCGACCAAAAAAATGACTAACTCCATTATTTCCATAAAATGAAAATAAACCAGTTCCTTCTTTAGAATCATTATAATATCCTCCTCTTTCAATGAATGGACGATACAAACCCCCAAAATATGAAAAATCTGAATACCATGATGTTTGTCCTATTCCAGCTGTAGATGTTTCTCTTATTCCATCTCCATATATTTTTGTGTTTTTAGCATAATTAGCTACAATGGCCTTGTTCAAATTATCACTATTATTAGTAATTGATTTATTATCCTTGCTATCGTCAAATGGATAAATATTAACATATTTTGAACCTTTATTATCTTTTAATAGTTCCATTATAGAACTTGCATATTCATTCAAATAACTATGTCCATTATTTACAAATGCTGCTACTCTTTCCCAAGTTCCACATGAAAAATCATATATTCCATATATAGTTCCTGTTGTGCTTGATTGTGTTCCTTTTTCTTGTTTCCAAACATATATATCTTTTTGTGTTCTATTATTTATTGAATCTATTGTTGTAGTTATAGCACTTGAATCTTCTTTATCTGCTGAACATCCTGTTATTCCATATACACCTTTTATGTTATTTGATAGTGATACATTATTTATGACTATATTAATTCCATTTAATCCATATTTGCTTTGTGATAAATAAGCAACTGCTCCCCATTCACTATTTTTCATCAGATGACTATCTGTATTATCAGCATTTAATCCATATATATTTCCATTTTCTGTTAGTTTTCTCGATATTCTAAATGAATCATTTATATTTGTATAAACCATTGCATATGATATTCCTTGAAATGTTGGATATTTTATTGTTGTTTCTTTCCCTTCTTTCCATTCATAATTCACACCATTTTTTACTGCATATTCTCCATCTAACCAATTTCTCGCTGCAGCCATAGCAGATTGCTTTGTTCCTAGTTCACTTGCTCCTACCCAAGCTGTTTTGTCTGTGTAATTTATTGAACTTGCTTTTACTGGTGTATTATTATTTCCTGAAGCATATCCAGCTGCAAATTTTGCAACCCAAATTCCTAATAACTCTTTATCCCAACCGCCATTAGCATAATTTATGCTGCTTTCATTTGTAAATGCAGGATGAACTGTATACAACTCGCCATTTGTCCTAATTATTTCATCTTCTGATGATTGTCTTTGCGCTGTTTGTATTTCTCCATTTTCATCATAATAATTATCTGTTGTTCCTATTAAAAAAACAATATCAAATCTTTGTGTATCTATACCATTCTCTTTATGAATTTTATAAGCATATCTTGGTATCCATACCCACATACTTCCATCTTCTGTTTGTGCATTTGCCCATTTTTTTTCATTATAATCGTACCAAGCTGTTGATGTACTATCTGTAATTTGTTCTACTGTCCCTTCTGTATCTCCTTTAGGTTCTGTAAATTTTACAGCTTTCATTCCTTGCATCAATTCCGGTTTGTTTACGCCTTTTGTTTTATCATATTTTTCATTTTGTGTTTGTTTATTTAATTCATCAATATATTGTCCTAATATAATTTGTTCATCTTTCTTTGCATTTTCCATTTTGTCTTTTGCTTCTTGTGCTCTTTTAAACATTCCTGTGTGTGTTAAAGATTGTATTGCTACTGTTGATAGTATTAATAAGATTATTATTGTTAATACTAATGATACTAGTGTAATACCACTTTTTCTTTTGAATTTGTTTTTCATTTTTCCTATCTCCTTTTATGATATTTTTGTCATAAAAATTATATGATTAATTTATTTTATTGTCAATAGCATATGATAATTTTGTCATACTTTTTTAAATTTAATTATGACATAATTATCACAAAATAATATATGGAGGCTTCTATATGATTAGAGAATATCGACAAAAAAATAATTTTTCACAAGAAGAATTAGCTGAAAAATTAGATATAAGTTGGAGACATCTTCAACGCTTAGAACACAATGAATCAAATACTACTGTGAAAACTTTAAAAAAACTTATCAAAGTTCTCAAAATATCTGATAAAGACATTTTAGATTACTTAAAAAATGATACAGGTTTTTATGAAGATAAAGACTAAATTTAACAATATCTTCAACAAAAATGATAATAAATGGACTTTATATTTTAAATTTTTTCTTTAGTTAATATTTCAACAGTTATAGTGATAGTTAAACACTTATAGTTGGTTTTATTTATTTTTTATTCATTATAAAATATTATATCAATGAGGTGTTTAGATATGGAAAATTTAAATTATAAAGAAATTGGAAAAAGAATTCAATCCAAAAGAAAAGAAATAAAAATCACACAAGAAAAATTATCTGAAATAATAGATGTTTCACCTTCATATATTAGTGAAATAGAACGTGGTTCTAGCATTTGTAGTTTAGCTACCCTTACAAACATTGCCAATACTTTAAATGCTAGTCTAGATTATTTGGTTTTAGGAATTACAAAGGATAATGCTGATAACATGTTTACTGATATTTTAAATTCAATTCCTACTCAAAATCAAAAATTATATATTGATTTGTGTGAAAATATTGCGGATACATTAAAATAGTACCCTCTAATATTCTGAATTTATGAATACAACTATTGAACAGATCTTTTTCAGATTTGTTCTTTTATTTCTATGTTTTGCAATGTATCAAATTTTAAAATATATTCATTTTTTCTTTTTTCTATTTTCATAATTTGATGTTTTAATAGCTTTATTTTTTCTTCTGTATCCTCTCTATCAACAATATTTATATTATCTTCATCTTCATAAATCTCTATGCTTTTTATTTTTCTTTTCATATTTATAATTCCATTAAATTCTATTATAAACTTACTTTTCTTTTTAGCATCTATTTCACTTATTAGTGTTTTGGTATCTATCATTTTCATATTATTTGTCTCCTTCCAGAGGCTATAAACAAAGTTTTATTTTTAACTTTGTTTTACCTTATCTTTCGTTTTTAATATTTTATACCTTTATCACTTATATGTCAATATTAACTTTTTGTCTTTTTTTGTTTTTTTTTACGATTTTTTCGACATTTTTAAATTTGACATAAAAATCTGTCAAAAAGGGGCGTCCCTTTTGACACTGTTCTGACATTATTTTCAAAAAAAGTGAGACAAATTAGGATTGTCCCAATTGTCTCACTGTTATTTTATTAACTTTGCCTTTTTTTAGTTTGCCGTCCAAAATTTCTTCTGCTAATTTGTCTTCAACTAAATTTTGAATAGTTCTTCTTAATGGTCTTGCTCCAAAGTTTTTGTCTATTCCTTCTTTTGCAATCATTTCCTTAACATCTGGCTCAAATTCTATTTCATATTTTTGTTCTTTTAGTCTGTTTACAACTTCTTTTAACATGATGTCTATAATTTGATTGATGTCATTGTCATTTAATTTATGGAATACTATTATTTCATCTATACGATTTATGAATTCTGGTCTTAATTCTTTTTTTAGTTCTGCCATTACTTCTTTTTTGATTTCTTCATATTCCTTTTTTGCTTTTTCGTCTTGTGCAGAGCTTTCTTTTAACTCTTTATTGTATTTCATGTCTTTTAATTTTTTTGTATCACTTGAGTTTTCATCTAATTTTTCTTTAACATTTTCACTTATTTTATTTACAGCCCCTTGGTTTGCAAAACCTAATTGTTTTCTGTCTGTAATTAGTCTTGCACCTAAATTTGATGTCATTATTATAACTGTGTTTTTAAAGTTTACTGTTCTTCCTTGGCTGTCTGTTAATCTACCATCTTCAAGTATTTGAAGTAACATATTCATAACATCTGGATGTGCTTTTTCTATTTCATCAAATAGTATTACAGAATATGGTTTTCTTCTTATTTTTTCTGTTAATTGTCCTCCATCATCAAATCCTACGTATCCTGGAGGAGCTCCGATTAATTTAGATACTGAATGTGGTTCCATAAATTCGGACATATCTAGTCTTATCATTGCATTTTCGTCTCCGAATAAGACTTCTGCTAAAGCTTTTGAAAGTTCAGTTTTTCCAACACCTGTTGGTCCTAAGAATAAGAATGAACCAATTGGTCTCTTTGGATCTTTTAAACCAACTCTACTTCTTCTTATAGCTTTTGAAACTGCTTCTACTGCTTCATTTTGTCCAATTACTCTTTTATGCAATTCTTTTTCAAGATTTTTTAGTTTTTCGTTTTCGTCCTCTGTAATTTTTTTAGCAGGAATACCTGTCCAATTTGCAATAACTTCAGCAATATTTTCTTCTGTTATTGTTACAATTGATTTCGTATTTTTATTTTTCCATTTACTTTGCTCTTTTTCAAATTTTTCTCTTAAAGCTTTTTCTGTATCTCTTAATTCTGCAGCTTTTTCAAATTTTTGATTTAATACAGCTTCTTCTTTTTCATTTTTTGTTTTTTCAATTTCTTCTTGCAATTCTTTTAAGCTGTCTGGTTCTGTATATGTTTTTAGCCTTGCTTTTGATGAAGCCTCATCAATCAAATCAATTGCCTTATCTGGCAAAAATCTGTCAGTTACATATCTAACAGATAGCATTACTGCCGCTTCAATTGCTTCATCTGTTATTTTTACATTATGATGAGCTTCATATTTGTCTCTAATTCCTTTTAAAATTAAAACTGTATCTTTTTCTGATGGCTCATTTACAGTAACTGGGCTAAATCTTCTTTCTAGTGCTGAATCTTTTTCTATGAATTTTCTATATTCATTTAAAGTTGTTGCACCAACTAATTGGATTTCGCCTCTTGCAAGCAAAGGTTTTAAAATATTAGCTGCATCAATTGCACCTTCTGCTGCACCAGCTCCAACTATTGTATGAATTTCATCTATGAAAAGAATTATATCACCAGCTTTTTTAACTTCATTTAAAGCTTTCTTTATTCTCTCTTCAAAGTCACCTCTATATTTTGCGCCAGCAACCATTCCAGAAATATCAAGAGTTACAACTCTTTTATCTTTTAAAACTTCTGGCACATCACCTGATGCTATTTTTTGAGCTAAGCCTTCAACAGCTGCAGTTTTACCAACACCTGGTTCACCTATTAAACAAGGATTATTTTTAGTTCTTCTTGACAAAATTTCAATTACTCTTTCAATCTCTTGCTTTCTTCCTATTACAGGATCTAACTTTCCTTCTTCAGCTTTTTTAGTTAAATCTTCTCCAAATTGATTTAATGTTGGTGTTTGATTGTAACTGCCTTTGCCTCTTCTTTTTGCTCCGTCTGAATAATTTGATGAATTTTCTCCTTGATAATCCTCTCCTTCATTTATTACTTTTATAATTTCATTATAAAGTTTTGGAATATTTACATTTAAGTCTAATAATATTTTAGCTGCCACACAGTCTCCCTCTCTTAATATTCCTATTAAAAGATGTTCTGTTCCTATAAAATTATATCCTAATTTTCTAGCTTCTATAAATGCTGACTCCACAACTCTTTTTGTCCTTGGTGTAAAATCAACTATATTTTCAATTGGTTCATCTCTACCAATTAACTCTTCAATTTTATTTAGAATATCATCTGCTGTTACATTTTGATTTTCTAATACTTTTGATGCTATTCCATTACCTTCTTTAGCTAGTCCATATAATATGTGCTCTGTTCCTATGTAGCTATGTCCTAGTTCTAAAGCTATATCATTTGCAATTTCAATTGCTTTATTTGCTCTGTTTGTAAATTTGTATGTCATTTTAATTCACTCCTTTCTATTTTTTGTCCAGTTGGGACATTTCTAATGGGACATTTTTGTCCCAAAAGTACCGATCTATTTTTCATTAATTATCTTTTTTATAACCGCTGCCCTTTTTATATCTCTTTCTAATGCCTCATATTGTTGACCTAAATACTTTTGCATATTTGCAGGTTTAGTATATAAAATCAATTGTTGAATCTTTCTATCATTTAGTTCCGGTAATACTCCTAAATCTGTGCCCATCTTAACATTTGAGATTAACTTTTGAGCTTCTTCTAAAGATATTTTTCTGCAATTGTTTAGTACACCATAACTTCTATAAATTGTATCCTCTAAATCAATTGTATCTTTTGCTAAAAATTTTCTTGCCTTTCTTTCTTGTTCTATTAATTTTTCTGTAACTACTTTTATATTTTCTATAATTTCTTTTTCTGTAACACCCAATGTTCTCTTATTAGAAATTTGGAAAACATCTCCAATCTCTTTGCTGTTTTCTCCATATGCTCCTACTATGTTTACACCAAAATTGTTTATTGTATAAAATACTTTATTTATGTTTTTTGTTATTGTAAGTGCTGGTAAATGTACCATTACAGATGCCTTTAAGCCTGTACCACAATTTGTTGGCATACTTGTTAAATATCCGTATTTTTTACTTGTTGCATATCCTAATACTTCTTCGATTTTTTGGTCTAGTTCTATTGCATAGTTTAATGTGTTTTCTAGTTCTAATCCACTACTAAATACTTGAATTTTTAAGTGATCCTCATCATTTATCATTATGCATATATTTTCTTCGTCATTTATTAGTATTGCACCATTTTCGTTATGCATTGCATATTCTGGACTTATTAAATTTTTTTCTACTAAACTCATTTTTGTGATGTCGTCCATGTCTTTTAACTCTAAGTATTTTAATCCGTATCCTATTGCATATACGTTTTCTTTTATTTTATTTTTTAGTTTATCTACGTCTTTTTTTTCTTTTAAATTGAATTTAAATTCTGGTAGATTTCTTGCAAATCTGATTCTTGTACTTGTTACTACATCTGATTCTTTTCCACTTTGTAAATACCAATTCATTTTTTCTAACTCCCTTTCAATTTTTTAAAAGAAAATGCCTTTATTTTGACATTTTCTTGATTTCATCTCTTATTTTAGCAGCATCTTCATATCTTTCTTCTTTTATAGCTACTTTTAAGTCTTCTTGTAGTTTTTCTACTTTATTTTCTGTTTTATTTTCTTTTTCTGATTTTTTATCATTTTCAAATTTAATTTTATTGTCTGATATTTTTCCTAATCTACCATTATGTCTGTTTGCCCCTTGCAATTTTTTTAAGATTGGATCCATTCTATCTTCAAAGACATCATAGCAATTTGCACATCCATATCTACCTGTATTTATTATGTCATCAAATGTTGAACCACAACTATCGCAAGTTAATTGTTTTACTCCATTTAGCAATGGCATAAATTCAGGTGTACTGAAGTCTTCTAAGAAACTTCCGAAAAAACTTGGTATATCTAATGATGGCATACTAAAATCCATTTTTGAAGATATTCCTAGTTTTTGACTACATTCTTCACATAAATGCATCTCCTTTTTTACTCCATTGATATTTTCTGAATACCTAACATTTGCTTCTCTTTTTCCACAATTTTCACATAACATATTAATCACTCCTTCTTTTTTATTCTATGTTTAGTAACATATTTTTAAATATTCTTGCTCTTACCTCATCTTTAATGTTCTTGTCTAATTTTAAAACATTATCACTTGTTGCAACTTTTAAAAGTTTGGCCTCTTGAGATGTTATTACATTATATGTCAGGAAGTCACTTATCAAAATGTCTATATCATTTGTTGTTATTGTTTTTCCTATATTATTTATTATATGCATTATATAATCTGATTTTGTATTAGTTATTTTTTTTATTTTGATGTTGCCTCCACCACCTCTTTTGCTTTCTACATAGTATCCTTGTGATGGCTTGAATCTTGTTGATATTACATAATTTATTTGTGATGGCACACAGTTAAAGTGTTGTGCTAGTTCGTTTCTTTGGATTTCTATTAAATCGCTGTCATCCTCATCAAATAAATCTTTTATAAAATCTTCTATTACATCTGACATTCTCATTTTATCAGCCTCCCTTTAAATTTTTTGTCTTTTTGTGCGTTTTTTATAATTTTGCTTTTTATTTTTGTTTTTGGTTAATCAATTTTTTAATATGTTTTTGTCTTTGACTTTCTTTGACCTATATTTATATTATACTCGTGTCTTAAAATAATGCAATCTTGTTTTTTGACTTTTTCTGACTTTTATTGTCTTTTATTTTTATTTTTCCTTATTTTATCTTTATTTTTCTTTCTTTTTTGTTATATTTTCTAACTTTTCTACATTTTCTTTTTGTTTTGACATTGGTACCCATGCAAAATATGATGTTATAAATTCTCCATATTTTGTGGCATCTTCTCCCTCTTCTATGTCTTCATTTATATTTTTTTCAAAATTTTCTTTTTCTAACATAAAGCACATACCTCCAAATAAAGCATGTGCTTTTTTTTAGGTTTTATTCAATTTTTAAATTTTTTTTGGAATTTTTTTGAATCTATTTAATTTTTATAATAAATTTTGATTTTAAATCCTTTAAAATTTTGGATTATAAAGATTTATAAATTTGGCCTCTATTTTCGACCCTTGTAATTAGAATAATAAATTCATTTAGATTTTGTTCATAAATAATTCTATAATTGCCTATCCTAAGTCTATACTCATTTTTACAACCTACCAGCTTTTTGATATCTCCATTTGGCAGGTTGTAAATTGCTTTATATATTCGTAATTTTTGATTTTTATCCTGCTTTTCAATAAATTTAAGAGCTTTGGGTCTAATTTTTATCTTGTAAATCATCAAATGTCAACCCCTCTCTTTTTAGTACTTCTTCAAATGACACCGCATTTTTTAATTCTTGTTCTTTGGTATCTTTGCTTTCCATCAAGTAATCTAGATACATTACTTTTTCTGTTATATCCATGTTATCCAGAAGAACCGTTGGCTCTAATCTTAACAATTCTGATTCTATGGCTTTTTCCATTAACACCTTAATTGAATTTAGGCAATCAATGTTAAGACGAGGTGTCATTTTTATTACGTCTTTTATAGCTTGTATTTGTGCTTCAGACATAATATCATCTCCTTTCGTTTTATTTCATTTGCTATTCATAAAATAATTTTTATGAATACTTTATGTATATCATTATATCAACGTTTTTCAAATTTTACAATATAAAATATAAATATTTATTAAATATAATTCATACATTTTATTATGGTGATTATATGTTTTCAAAATGTCATTTTTTAGTATTAAAAATAAAAAGAAATATATTTGCATTTATCTTTTTAGTATTCGGAGCAAGTTTACTATTATTTTCCAGTAGTAATTTACCTGCAATAAAAAAGGGACTATCATTATGGGCAAACTCTGTAGTGCCAGCACTCTTTCCATTTTTTGTAGCAACTGAATTATTAATGAATACAAGTTTCGTAAATATTTTAGGAAGATTTTTAAACAAAATAATGAAACCTTTATTTAACATTAGAGGTCAAGGTTCTTTTTGCTTTATAATGGGGCTTATTAGTGGTTATCCTGTTGGTGCAAAAATTGCTTGTGATTTTAGAGAAAATAATATTTGTTCTAAAGAAGAATGTGAAAGATTATTGAGTTTTACTAATAATTCAGGTCCTCTATTTATTGTTGGAACTGTTGGAATTAGTATGTTTGGCAATTCTACAATTGGATTATTATTGCTAGTTACTCATATACTTGCTTGTATTACTGTGGGAATTATTTTTAGATTTTGGAAATCTGGTAAAACAAGTTCTGATTATATTAGTAGTAAATCTTCTAGAACTTCAAAATATAAAAATGTGACTTTTTCTAATTTAGGTGAAGTTCTTGGAAAAAGTATTACTAATAGTATTTCTACTATTTTGATGATAGGTGGTTTTGTTGTTATATTTTCTAGTGTTATTTCTATTTTAAAATCTAGTGGTATTTTAAGTAGTTTAGTGCTAGTACTTACTCCAGTTTTTAATTTTTTACATATTGATAGTTCTTTTATTTTTGGTATTTTGACTGGTTTGTTAGAAATTACTAATGGTATTAGTTCTATTGCAAGTATTAATGTAAAACACATTTCTGTAAGTGTAATTATTGCTGCTTTTTTGCTTGGCACTGGTGGCTTGTCTGTTCTTCTTCAAGTTTTAAGTATTACATCCAAAACTGATTTGTCTATTAAACCTTATTTTTATGGTAAGTTGTTACATGGTGTTTTGGCTGCTTTTTATACATTTGTTGCTATTAGTGCTTTTCCTTTTTTAAACTTTAATTTATAAAACAGGTATTATTGGACACCACATAGAATACTTTTTTTTAGAATATTTCTGTCTTATTTAGAATATATTTATTAATAATGATTGGAGTTGGTTTTATGGATAAAGATTTTAACAATATGCCACCTTTTATGGATTTTTCTACTTTTCAACAAATGAATGGTTTTAATTCATCAGGTGGCCCAGATATGAATGAACTTTATAGAGACCCTATGTTTAATCCTATGGCACAATATGAACAGGCTTTTTTGTATTATAGATATTTGTGTATGCAAATGGATTACAAAATTAAATGTAAGGAGTATGAAAAAATGTGTTCCAGTAATTCTTCTAATTCTAATGAACGAACTCAAAGAAGAGTAGAATAGTTGCCGAATTAATAAAAATTTGGCAACTATTATTTTAATCTTCTTCTATATTTAGCTGACTTTCGATATTTAAAAGTCTGTTATATTTAGCAACTCTATCTGTTCTACAAGGTGCCCCTGTTTTAATCTGCCCTGCATTTACAGCCACGGCTAAATCTGCAATTGTTGTATCTTCTGTTTCTCCTGATCTATGAGAAATTATTGTTTTATATCCTTTTGCTTTTGCTTCTTGTATTGTGTCTAATGTTTCTGTTAATGTTCCAATTTGATTTGGTTTTATTAAAATTGCATTTGCTATATTTTCTTTTATTCCTCTTTGAAGTCTTTTTATATTTGTTACAAATAAATCATCTCCAACTAATTGAACTTTGTTTCCTATTTTTTGTGTTAATTCTTTCCATGACTCCCAATCTTCTTCTGCTAAACCATCTTCTACTGATATGATTGGATATTTTTCTGTTAAATCTATAACATATTGTATCATTTCTTGTTTTGTTTTATATACATCTGTTTTCCAGAAATAGTATCCATCTTTTCCTGTTTTTTTAGCTTCGTCATACATTTCTGTACTTGCTATATCTAATGCTAAACATATGTCTTCTCCTGGTTCATACCCAGCTTTTTTTATAGCCTCTATTATTGAGTCTAATGCTTCTTCTTCATCTTTTAAATCTGGTGCAAATCCTCCTTCGTCACCTACTCCTACTGAATGTCCTTTTTCTTTCAAAACCTTTTTTAATGTGTGATATACTTCAACTCCACGTTTTAATCTTTCTGCAAATGTTATACTTCCTACAGGTACTATCATAAATTCTTGTATGTTTATGTTGTTGTCCGAATGTTTTCCACCATTTAAAATATTCATCATTGGAACTGGCAATTCTTTTGCATTTATTCCACCTATATAACTGTATAATTCCATTCCTAATGAATTTGCTGCTGCTTTTGCAACTGCTAATGATACTCCTAAAATTGCATTTGCTCCTAGATTTGATTTGTTTAATGTATCGTCTAGCTCTATCAATGTTCTATCTATTTTTCTTTGATCATACACATTCATGTCTATTAATTTTTTTGCTATTTTTTTGTTTACATTTTCAACTGCTTTGCTTACTCCTTTTCCCATAAATCTATTTTTGTCGTTGTCTCTTAATTCTACTGCTTCAAAACTTCCTGTTGATGCTCCTGATGGGACCATTGCTATTCCTGAAAATCCTCCTTCTGTTACTACTTCTACTTGTACTGTTGGATTGCCTCTTGAGTCTAATATTTCTAGTGCTTCTATGTTTTTTATGGCTAAATAATCTTTCATAAATCTTCATCCTTTCATTTTGTTTATTTTTGATATTTTAACCATTTTTTCCAGAATTATACATCTTTACTTGTTTTTTGTTCTAATTTAATAATACAAAACATAAAAATGGTCTTTTAGTTATTTTAAAGGACTCTTTATATGCGCATAAAATTAATGATTTCATAGTATAAAACTATGGGCACTAATGTATTAATGTTATATGCAATAATATATTTTATATTCATAAAAAAACGATAGTCTTTTGACTATCGGAATTTAATGAATTACATCTCTCTTGAGATGGACTCTAATGTTTTATTAATATAATTATAATAAATCCTATTTAAAATGTCAATTGATTTTATATATTTTTTAATGGTTTTAGTCTATATAATACTTGTAATTGTCTATTGATTTTATTCCAATCTAATTTTGAAATTACTACCATTTTTCCTTTTTGTCTAAATGGACTTATAATTCTTATTTTACTAATAACTCTTAATTGTTCTACTAATGCTGTAGAATCGAGTTTTTCTAAATCAATGTGATACCAAAACTCGTCTTTTAATCTTTTACTTGTTAGTGGTATTATTATTGCTATTGGTGATTTTATAGTGCTTCCAACTATTATTACAGGTCTTATCTTGTTTTGTTCACTTCCTATATTAATTCCTAAATTACACCAATAAATAAAGTTATTATATATCGGAAAATTTGGAATAATTCCATTATACTTTAATTTTGCTTTTTCTTTTGTACATATAGAATATTCTATTGCATCTACTTCATTTATATTCAGCAATATTTTTTCAGTCTCTATAATATTTTCATGAATTTCTTTATTCAAATTTATGTTCAGCTCCTTTTATTATTATATTAATTCTAGCTCACTTTTTTATTTCTTAACTGCATAGCATATTGAATTGTAGCTTCATTAATTTCACCAGAAGAAATACGTGCAATCTCCTCTAAAGTTTCTTTCTCATTTAACAATCTTATATTAGTATTAGTTCTATTTTCAACAACCTTTTTACTAATAAAATAATTATAATCTGCAATTGCTGCAATACTTGGTAAATGTGAAATACATAAAACTTGGTGATTTTTCGAAATACCATTTAATTTTTCTGCAACTGCTCCTGCAGCCTTTCCACTGATTCCAGTATCAATTTCATCAAAAATTAAAACTGGCATTTTGTCTGTATCTGCTAATACTTTTTTTATAGCAAGCATTATTCTTGACATTTCTCCACCTGATGCGATTTTGGCTAATTGTTTTTCATCTTCTCCTAAGTTTGTAGTAATATAAAATTCTACTATATCTTTTCCGTTTTCAAAAAAATCTTCTTCATTGTAATCTACATGAATATTAATATTTGCATTTTTCATTTCCAAGTCTTCTAAAACCTTGTTTATATTTATACTTAAAACTTTTCCATATTCATTTCTTAATTCATGCATTTTTTCTGCTAATTTTATCATTTCTTCTTTTAATTGTTTTAATTCTTTTTTTAGTTTATTATTATACTCATCTAAATTTTCTATGTGATTTATTTCCGCTTCTATCTCATCTTTATAGTTCAAAATTTCTTGCACATCATTTCCGTATTTTCTTTTCAAATTGTAGATTAAATCTAGTCTTTCTTCTACTTCATTTCTTTCTTGTTCATCAAAATATACATCTTCTTTATGTTCTGATATGTCTCTTGAGATTTCTTGTAATTCGTAGTAAATATTCTTTAAGTTACTTGAAACATCTTCATATTTTTTATCTATATTTTCTATTTTTTCTAATGCTCTTATTGCTGTATTTATACTGTCTATGCTATTTTCTCCTATTGCAATATCTGCTTCATTTAAGTTTTTTGATATTTTTTCTGAATTTATCATTAATTTTCTTTTTTCTTCTAAATTGTCTTCTTCTTGTACTTTTAAATTTGCTTCTTCTATTTCATTAAATTGATATCTTAATAAATCAAGTTTTCTTTCTCTTTCTTTTTCATCTCCATAGTTATTTTTTAGCTCTTGTTTTATTTCTAGATATTTTTCGTATTTTTCTTTATATTGTTTTTTTATATCAATTATTTTATCTCCAATAAATCCATCTAAATATTTTAAATGAAATTTGTTATCTAGTAAACTTTGATTGTCATTTTGTCCATGTATTTCTATGAATTTGCTCATAAAGTTTTTTAATTCGTTTACAGTTACCATTCTTCCATTTATTTTACACATATTTTTTCCATTACTGTTTATTTCTCTTGATACAATGATATTTCCATCTATTGAGTTTTCGTTTTCTGGCTCATACATGCATATTTCTACAAATGAGTTTGTCTCGCCTTTTCTTATCATTTCTTTAGAGAATCTTCCTCCTGATATTATGCCTAATGAGTCTATTATTAGTGTTTTTCCTGCTCCTGTTTCGCCTGTTAATACATTTAGTCCTTCGTTTAAATCTATGCTTAAATCATCTATTATTCCTATATTTTTTATATGTAATGTTGATATCATAAAAAAGACCTCCCTAAAAAATTCTTTTTATAATTTGTTTTTACAGAACAAATTATCTACGATTTTTTGTTTGGTCTTATTATATGTTTTTAATTTTATTTTGTCAATAGTTTTGCGAACATTTTTTTGAGATTTTTATTTAAATTTTGATTGACTTTTATATTTCATTTTTCGACAAAAAATGAGACAAATTAGGACTGTCCCAAATGTCTCACCTTAAATTAAATATATCTCTCATAAATTTCAAAAATCTTTTTATTATATTTTCTTTTTTTATTTCAATCGGTAAATTATTTTTTTCTTCTTTTTTATTACTAATCTTTTCTTCTTTATCTTGCTGTTTATTTTTAAAAATATTTTCTGTATCATATAATTTTAGTTTTTTTTCTTCAATCATATTATTACAAATTTTATCATATTTGTCCCAAAAATTTTTCTCTTCTTTTGGTGCTAAATATCTTTCGTATAATTCTACAAATAATGCTTTAGTTTCAATTTTATAATTTTGGTTTAATATATCTCTTTCTGTATCTATTTCAAATTTATATTCTTTGCTCATATTGTCTTTTAAGTTTTTCAACAATGTTTTTGGAATTTTTTCTTGTTCTTCTTCTGGTAAGGCCTTTATTATCTCATATAATTCCACATATGCTTTTTGATATTCTATTTTTTCAACTTGCATTATATATTTCTCCTATTCTGACAAACTCGGACTTTCTTGTATATTTTCATTTTCCATTTCTAATTGCTCAAATACTGCTTTTGCTTCTTCTTTTTTTAATGCTACATCTTTGTCTTTGGCGAATTTTTTGGCAACATTTCTTAAGTTTTTCTTTTCATTTTCACTTTTTTCTATTTCAATAAACATACTTAAGTAATCTTTTTCATGACTAAATTTTCCATCTTCTTGCCATTCTTCTACTGGTAAGTATTTTTTATCTGGATACTCTTTTTTATAGAACAAAGCCATCTCCTTAAATACATCCCATGTTGTTCTCGTTTTTCCATTTTCATCTGTAATTATCTCTATCTTATCAGAAGTGACTGCATGTCCTTCAAATGTATGCATATTCTTTTTTGTCATTGGTCTTTTTTTATCCCCTGTTGCTGAATAATTTGTATCTTTCCAACTATAATCTATATCTTCTTTTATATTTGCTTTTAAACATATCTCATTTTCCCAAATAGTTTTTGCAATATTATAAATAATTTTATTCAAATCTTGTTCATTTAAATTTTTATTTATGCCATTTTTAAACATATCTTCTTTTATAAAAGTAATTATATCTATAAATCCACCATTTTTAGCATCTTTTCCTTCAATTTCATTGTTTAAAAATTCATCCATTTTTTCTTTAACATTTTTTCCGTTATCGCCCTCATCTGTTCTTTCTATATTTTCTACAACCCTATCTATTATAGAAGCCATATTATTTGCTTGTCCTAATACTCCTTCTAGTCCTTGACTGAAAAAAACTCTAGCTACTGGATCTTCTGGACTTATTAATTTTCCATTTCTTTTTCAATTATGTGGTACTAATCCATTTTTTTGAATACTTTTTATATTTAACTTACTTGTAATATGCCAAAAAGTGTTTTCATCTAAACAATTTTTATTTAATTCACTATTTTTCACTTTTAATCTCCCTATATCTGATTAAATATTTTTACAATAATAGTTATAATAATTACATTTTTTACTATCCCTATATTTTAATAACCTCTTTCATCATATGTTCTTCAAAAACATAATGCTTATTACACAATTGCTCTAATCTAGGTCTATGTGTTACAATTACAAAAGTTTTATTTTTTAAATATTTTTCAATCATATTTGTTATTTTTTCTTCTGATACAGCATCTAAATTTGATGTAGGTTCATCAAAGAAATATAATTCTTTATCAATTAATATTCCTCTAATTAAATTTAATCTTTGTTTTTGTCCTGCAGATAATTTTATTCCTTTCTCTCCAACTTTTGTTTCAAGGCCATTTGATAATTCTTTATACCAGTTCATTAATCCCGCTTCTTCGAGTAATTGCATTATTTTTTCCTCTGATATTTCTTTTCCTAAACACAAGTTATCTCTTATGCTTAAATCAAATAATTCAACTTCTTGTGATACAAATACTAAGTCCATTCTGCAATCTTTTTTTAATTGATTGTCGACTAGCATTTTTCCTTTTTCTAAAGGATATAATCCTGCTAAAATGTTCATTGCTGTTGTCTTTCCCTGTCCGGATTCGCCTACAATACTAACCTTGTCTCCTTTATTTAATATAAATTCTGGAATTTTAATTTTTGCTGAATCTTTTGTATATGAAAATATAACATTTTTTAACTTGATATTGTTAAAATCATTTATTAATTTAATTTTTTTGCTATCTTTAAAATAATCATCTAATTGCTTTTTAGTAATTTTAAATCTTTCTGTTATATCTATTAATCTTACCAAACTATTTAAATTTGCATATAATTTTCCAATTGTTGATAAATAAAATAATAAATATGGTAATCCATCTTCACCATTTGAAACCATAATAATTGTACTAATAATTACCACTAACAAAAGACAATCCATTAAACTAGTAAATACACCATTTGCCATACTTCTTTTTTTCTCATTTAATTTTGTAACATTTAAATATTCTTCTGAATTTTCTGTTATTTTATCATTACAAAATTTAGATATATTTAATTTTCTTACTGCTATTATATTTTGTATAAAATCTATAAAAGTCGCATTATATTTTGATTCTGATTCATTTACTTTTTTTTGACATTTTTGTTTGTTTTTTATCATTATATATTTTAAGTAAACTGCTAATGCTGATATTACTATGCATATAAGCCCTGTAAAAATAGATTGTTTGCATACCATAATCAATATAGAAATTCCACCAATAATTAGTGAAATTACATTTATTTCAAATTGCCATGTCATTTCAAAAAAATAAAATGATAAATTTGTTATTAATTTATGAATATATCCTGTGTGTATATTTGTTATTTGTTCCATTGACATTGATTGCAATTTATTAAAATAATGTTTTTGTATTTGAGTCTGTGTTTTTACATTATTTATACCATCTATATATGAACCTATTTTGGATGTTATAAGCATTATTATACGTGTTATTGCTATACAAATAGCTAATTTAATTAATTTATCTAATGTTAGCGGACTTGTTCCAAAATATGATAATGCAAATGCTTCGCCGTAATTTGCTATTGAGTACACTGTATTAAAGATTATAGAATATATAAATAATTTTTTGGAAATTACCTTTACTAATTCTTTCATTCTCCTTCACCTCTTTATCTTATGAACCAATTATTATTTTTTATTTGCTGTTCTTAATTTTTTTATTTACCTAATTGTCTCAAAAATCTTTCTTTTTTATACTCTGAATTGCTTGAATCTGTAAACTCAACAATCCCTTTACTTTTAGAATCACTTATTAAATCTTTCTCTTTCAAAATATCTTTTAAATGTTTAGCAAGACTTGCTGCACCATTAAAAAACTCTACATCACCTAATACTTCTTTTATCTCATTTTGTATTAATGGATAATGTGTACACCCTAAAACAACATTATGAACTTTTCCAACATATTCAGATAAATTTTCCTTTAAATACTGTTTTATTTTATCTTCATTTCCTTCTTCAATAATATCTGCAAGTCCATGACATGCCATTAAATAAGTTTTATGATTATCATATTTGTTATACAATTTATGAAATTTTTCACTTTCTATTGTTCCTTTTGTAGCCATTACAAGTGTTACTTGGTCATATGAAAAATCATGTACCATTTTGTATGCTGGTTCTATTGCTATTATTGGGATTTCTGGATATTTTTCTCGTAAACTCTTTGCTGCTTTTGCACTTGCTGTGTTACATGCAATTACTATTGCTTTACATTTTTGTTCAATAAAGTTACTAACAATTTTATCGCATATTTCAATTATTTCATTATCCGTTTTGTCTCCATATGGATTGTTTTTTGAATCACTATAATATTTATAATTTTCGTTTGGTAATATTTTTATTATTTCTTTTAATACTGTTACTCCACCTATTCCTGAGTCAAATATTCCTATACTTTCTTCTTTTTTCATAATGTTCATCCTTTCACTTCGCTTCGCTCGTTCATCGTCATCCAAAATCTTTTCAAATTTTGTCTGCCAAATCTTGGGGCACTTTGTTCTTTCATTGTCATCCATATTTAAAATATGCGTCCTTTAATGGACATTTTTATATAAATATTATATATAATTTTACTTACAAAAACAATAAAAAGCAGAAATTTTCTGCTTTTATTATTAATAAAATATTTACTTAACTTCTATTTTTCTATAGTTGTCAATTAGCTCTGTCCCATTTGGACATAATGACCAAAAAGAACCGTCCCTTTTGGACATTATATTAAATTATATCTTTTTAATAAATCTTCAACAACAGTACCTTCAACTTTTTTCAATGCTTTTTTTGCAACAAGCTCAGCAGCAAAAGGCAACTTCATATCAGATAGCTTTTTACCATCCATCATTTTTGAAGTTGAATCAAGTAAAACACGAACATCATAGCAAGAACCAAATACTTCTGGAACTCCTCTATCTACATCTAATAATGTATAAACCGCTTCCATAGCTGTTCTTACAGAATATTCTGTTGTGAATACTGTGTCTCTAACTGTGTCCGCAAATTGTCCTAAAAATGCAAAGTTTCTGCATCCATCTGGAACAACTTTTGGTCTGTCACCTGATGTTCTAGGCATAAAGAATGCTGTTATATATGGCATCATGCATGGTACACAGTTTGCAGATTTTGTAGCTAATTCTTCTATTTGGTCTTCTGGTACCCCTAAATGATATAGCCACTCTTCTGTAATTTCTTTTCCTGTACATTCTCTCATTGGTTTCTTTATATAGTTTCCGGGTTTGTTTGTAAATAATCCATATACCCATACTACAAGCTGGTCTTTAGGTTGATTTTTGAAATGTGGTTGTCTGTTTACTGTCCAGCTCATTAACCAATTTGAGTCTTTTACAGAAACGATTCCTCCTGTTACAACTCTACCGCTAAATGGATCTCTTTTACAGATTTTTTCTATATATGGTGGGATTTTGTCGTCTAATGTTGTAACTGTTGCAGATTCCCAGTTTGTTTTTGAAATATCTGAACAGAATTTGTCTGGATGTCCAAAGTCTTGGCTTTGTCTTGCAATTTTTCTCCATAAGTCCCAACATGCTCCTTCACCATTTTGTATAGTTAAATCTGGTGCTGTATTTTGGTCTCCAAGCATTGCTCTTTCTGTGCAACTTCCATTTGTTACAAATACTAAATCATTTACTGTTAAATTGATTGTTTCTTCTTCTCCGTTATGAATGCATATTATTTGTTTTGCTGTTTTCTTTTTTCCATCAATATCAAATAATACATTTGTAACTTTTGTATCATATTGGAATTGGACTCCATGGCTTTCTAGGTATTTTACCATTGGCATTATTAATGATTCATATTGATTGTATTTTGTGAATTTCAATGCTGAAAAGTCTGGTAATCCACCAATGTGATGTATAAATCTTTGAATATATAGTTTCATTTCTAATGCACTATGCCAATCTTCAAATGCAAACATTGTTCTCCAATATAACCAGAAATTTGATTTGAAGAATTCGTCTGTAAATACATCTGTTATTTTTTTATCATATAAATCTTCGTCTTTTGTCATAAATAATTTTATTATTTCCATTGATGCTTTTTCAGATAGTGCGAATTTTCCATCTGTGTGCGCATCTTGGCCTCTTTTTACTGTTGCTCTCATTAATGAATAATTTGGATCTTTTTTGTTAAGCCAATAATATTCATCTAATACTGATGCTCCTTCTGTTTCTAATGATGGTATTGAACGGAATAAATCCCATAAGCATTCAAAATGGTTTTCCATTTCTCTTCCACCACGGATTATAAATCCCTTTTGTGCATCTTCAATTCCGTCACATGCTCCTCCTGGTAATTTTGCTTCTTCCAATATGTGAATGTTCTCACCTTTCATTTGTCCATCTCTTACTAAAAAACATGCTGCTGCAAGTGATGCAAGTCCTGCTCCTACTAAGTATGCTGATTTGTTGTCTACTCCCTCTGGTTTTCTAGGATGTGCAAATGCTTCATAATTTCCATTACTATAATACATATTTTATTCCTCCTTTGTTATCGAAATATTATAAAAACAATCTTTTTAAATTTTCAATATACAAGTATTTAAATATGTATAATTTTTAGACAATTTTATGTATTTGTATAAATTTTATTTTTGCATTTTCTCTAATGCTTTTTTGAAATCACCTTCAATAATATTGTTTAGTTTTTTTATTATTATTTCTGGTTCTTCCTTCATACCATCTTCTATCCATTCTTGCAAAATTCCAACAAAACCATATTTATAAAAATCGGCCATGAATTTCTTATCTTCTACTTTTATATTCATTCCTTCAGACTCTTTGTCAATAAAATCAATTAATAATTTATTTGTCTGCATATAAATAAATCTTAATAAATATTCTCTACTTATTGAGTTATATGTGTTTTTTACAAATTCTTTGTTTTTTAATACATATTTAAAAATATACAAAAAACGTTGTTGCCATTCTTCATCTTTATTGTCAATTTCGTCTATAACTTCGTTTTTATATATCCATTCTAATAAGTCATATATATCTTTAAAATGATAGTAAAATGTTTGTCTGTTTACTCCACATTCGTCTGTTATATTTGATATTGTTATTTTTGATAGTTCTTTTTTTGAAAGTAATTTTTTTAAAGATACTGCTAGTGCTTTTTTTGTTAATTCTGACATATTTACTCCTTTTTTCTTTTGGATGTTCTTTTACTCTTGTTTTTCAATAATCCAATTTAATATATCTTCATATACTTTTTTATTTTCTAATTCGTTTAAAATTTCATGACTCATGTTTTCGTATAAATCACTGCTTATATTTGTATAACCTAAATCTTTCAAAAATGTTTGAGCCTTATACCATGCTTTAATTGATGATATTACAGGATCATTACTTCCTGCTATAAAGTATATTGGTAGTTTCAAATTATTTTTTCTATATATTTTTGGGTTATAAATATATATCATTAATCTGATTATATTTTCAAATCCGTTTAATGTGTAATCATATTGACATAGTTCATCTGTATTATATTTTTCTACTATTTCTCTGTTGTTGCAAATCCAACTGTTTTTTAATTTGTCGTCTTTGTCATATCCATTGAACATTAAATTTTTGACAAATTTACTACGGTATTTTTCACCTTTAAATATTTCCATTGTTTTTACTATTGCTAGTCCTAGTTTTGCATTTATGTTTTTGCTTGGTGAACCACATACTATTAGTCCATCTATTTTGTTATCATATTTGGCAATGTATTTTCTTACTATCATTGAACCCATACTGTGCCCAAATAGTATGATTTTTTTACCGTTGAATTTTTCTTTTAGATATCTTGTTATTTGATATAAGTCTTCTATTACTGCTTCTGCTTCATTTTCATAAAAATATCCTATGTCTTCTTTGTTTTTTAGACTTTTTCCATGTCCTCTATGGTCATTTATAAAGCTTGCATAACCGTTTTCTGCTAGATATTTCATAAAGTCTATATATCTTTCTTTGTGCTCATTCATTCCGTGTGCAAGTTGCACTACTCCTTTTATTTCACCTTCTGGTTGTATTAGTAGACAGTCTATTTCTAGTTCGTCAACTTCTGATATGATTTTGATTTTTTCTTTTTCTGTCATACATTTTCTCACTTTCATATTAATTTTTAAAAATAATATCATAATTATATTAATTTATCAATAATTTTTTACCGTTATATCTGATACCCGAGGTGTTTTTATTTTAACTTTTCCATCATTTATTGTAATTACCTCATCTGCTATATTCTCTATTTCTTCTTTATGAGTTATTACAATAACTGTATGATTTTTCTTTAGTTCATTCAAAACATTTATAACATTTTGAATCTTATCTGTGTCTAAAGAAGATGTAGCTTCATCAAATATTAATATTTTAGCATCTTTAAGTAATGTTCTTGTTAAAGAAAGTAGTCTTTTTTGACCACCAGATATATTATGAGAATTTTCATCTATAATTGTATCATATCCTTTTGGTAATGTTTTTATAAATTTATCTATTCCTGTTAATTTACACATTTCTTCTTGCTTTTTTATATCTCTTTCTATTAAATTAAAGTTTTCTCTTATGCTTAAATTAAATAAATATGATTCTTGATTTAATACTGATATTTCTTTTAGGTATAAATTTTTATCAATTTCTTTGACATTAATATTATCAAGCAAAATTTCTCCTTTTGTTGGTGAATGTAATCTTAATATTAAATCTACAATTGTTGTTTTTCCAGTTCCATTTGTTCCGGTTATTGCTGTTATTCTATTTGGTCTAATAGCAAAATTTAAATTTTCTAATAATTTTTCATTACTATATGAAAAATCTACATTTTTAAATTCAATCATTCCTTTTACATTTTTTATTTCTTTTAAATTTTTTTCTTTTATAGTATTGTACTCTAATATTTCTTTTATTCTATTTACTGATATATTTTGGTCTTTTATTGACTGGCTTGCATCCATAATATTTTCACTTGCTGAAAATAAAGAATCAAAATATGAAATTATTATTAACATTATACCTATAGTAATTTTATTATTTATCATAAAATATACACATGTAAAATAAACTATTGATTTAATTATAATTAAAAAACACTTTAAAATATTTTGTCTATATCTTTCGTATTTTTTTCTATTATCATATGCATTTTTCCAATCTTTATATATGTAATTGTATTTATCATCCATTGTATTTGTAATATTTAAAGTTTGAATATCTTTTAGTCCTAATAATGTTTGATTTACTAATCCAATTAATTTGTCGTTTTCTTTTCTTTGCTCTTTTGAATATTTAATACTCTTGTTATTTAAATAATTACTTCTTATAATATAAATTAAATCTACTCCAATTATAATTAATGCTAAAAATATATTAATTCTGAAAAAATAAAATATTACTACTATACTTTTTAAAATATTTAGTATAACTTTTAAAATATTATCTGCCATTTCTCCAGTATTTATAATATCACTTGTCAAACTATTTATAATTTTGCCTGTTGATATTTTCTTTTTATACTTTTCATCAAAATTATATATCTTTTTTACAATTTTTTGATAGATTGTTATATAATTATCTCTAAAAAATCTTTGGTATATATATTTATCAGCACATCCTAATAAATTATTTAATATATTTAAAATAGAATAATTTATAATACTAGCAAGTACCACTATAATCAATGAATTTGTTAATGATTCTGTTATTTTTGCAACATATGTTGGAATTATTAATTCTATAATGATATTAAGAAAATAAATAAAATAATATGGTATTAGCTTATTTTTATCCCTTTCTATTAAATTATAATAATTTTTAATAATATTTTTGCTTTTGTTCATAATAATTTGTTTCTCTCCTTTTTATGTTATTAGATTTCTTTAACAAATTATCTCAAAAAAAACACAAAAAAACTTGATATTTTAGTATCTAAAAATATCAAGTAATTGGTAGTAATATTTCTACAAAATCTTTATAATATACTTCTATAATTGGTAATTTTAATAATCGATAATTTAATGATTTTATATATTCTTTTATTCCTTTATTTATGTTTTCTATTATGTCTTTTGATTCAAAGCTTGTCGCTTTAATAGCAAAATAATTGCATTTTTTTATATTTTTAATATTAGAGTTATCAAATTCATTTTCTAGTAAACAATAATAGTATGTTTCGTTATTACATCTTTCTAAAAATCCATATCTTTTATTTTTGATAAACTCCGGATATTTTTGTTTTACTTCTTTCCAAAATTCTGGTATTTCTTTGTTTCTATTGTTATAGTCGACTTTTTTTGAAATATAATATAACTTAAATTCTCTATTTTTGTATATTTGATAATCTATATTATAATTTTTTATATCTTCTTTGAATGTTATTTTATTAAATAGTTTTAGTTCATTTTTAGATTTTTTTAGGTCTTTTGGTGTGATTCCTTCAAATTTTTTAAATGCTCTATTATAACTTGATGGCGAGTTATATAGATATTTATATGAGACATTTGTTATAGTTTCTCCATTTAATATATCTGTAACAGAAAGGCTTAATCTACGTAGTCTTATATATTCATTTATTGTTATTCCTGTTAGACAACTAAATATACTTTTTAATGTGTTTCCATTTAGACCTACTAGATGTGCTAGTTCTGTAATTGTTATTTTATCTAATATATGTTCTTCTATGTATTCAGTTATTTTATTTAATTCTTCGTAAATATTATACATATTTTTCCTCTCTATTATATATATATCCTAATTTATAATGTATTTCTTTATGGCAATTTGAACATACTAGCATACATTTTAATGCTTCTGATTTATATTCTTTCCATGACATAGTATTTCCTGATTTTTCATATTATTTCTTAATATAGTTTTTTGGTGCTTTCTTGTCTCATTATCTAGCCTTGTTGATTCACCACTACAGTCATAACAATAAATTCTTGTAACACTTTTTGTTTCAAATTTATTTTCACATATTTTTATCATATTTTCACATCCTTGATGTTATAATTATATAATAAATTATTACATTTTAATAGCGAACATTGTTAAAATTTTGATTTTTTTATTTTTGGTTTCTATTTTTGGTTTCTATTTTGATATTGACTTTTATCTTTAGTTTTTGTATAATGCGAGTATTCATTGATTTTTATAAATAGCAAAAAAACTTTGTAAATGTTACTTTACAAAGTTTTTTATTTATTGGCTCCTCTTGTTGGACTCGAACCAACGACCTATCGGTTACTGCACCACACTAATTTTCATTAGCATTATATTTAAAATATAATTTGTAGTCTGGACTTTCTCTTTACCATGTCTTTCGATTTAGGTAGGTGGTGTAAAGTCTCTACACATAGCTTTCGCCTTGCTCGGTATTGTCTTCAGCATTACCTGTTAAGAGTTTCACCGACTTAGCCACCTTTTCATCTATAAGTTTCCTTATAGAGCTGCTAACTTTTTAGTCTTGCGACTTGCTCGACAGCCGAGCGCTCTACCAACTGAGCTAAAGAGGAATATATATAAAATCTGGCAACAACCTATTTTTCCAGCAGGGTAACCCGCAAGTATTTTCGGCACATTTAGGCTTGACTTCTGTGTTCGGGATGGGAACAGGTATTACCCTAAGTGTCATCATTACCAGAAAATTGATAACTTATTTTTTGTACTTCTGAATTATACTATATATAAATCATTTTTGCAAGTACTTTTTTATATTTTTTCCAATTTTTTTTGTTTTATTCATATTTAATTGTTTTGAGCATCTTAAATATTATAATTAAAGCACACTCAAAAATACATAGATGAATTTGTTTTAGGATCTTTCGTTCCGATTACTTCTTTACTTAACGTTTTGTGGTTAAGCCCTCGATTTATTAGTATTGGTCAGCTTAATGCATTGCTGCACTTACACCTCCAACCTATCAACCACATAGTCTACGTGGAATCTTACTACCTTACGGTATGGGATATCTTATCTTAGGGTGGGCTTCACACTTAGATGCTTTCAGCGTTTATCCCTTCCGAACTTAGCTACCCAGCTGTGCCATTGGTATGACAACTGGTGCACCAGCGGTTCGTTCAGCCTGGTCCTCTCGTACTAGGGCCAACTCCCTTCAAATATCCTCCGCCTGCGACAGATAAGGACCGAACTGTCTCACGACGTTCTGAACCCAGCTCGCGTACCACTTTAATGGGCGAACAGCCCAACCCTTGGAACGTACTTCCGCTCCAGGATGTGATGAGCCGACATCGAGGTGCCAAACCTCCCCGTCGATGTGAACTCTTGGGGGAGATA